>JGI24707J26582_10001184_pt1 | contig 20759 bp, 14 predicted proteins | sample BioPla1DNA1_FD_26582 | JGI IMG/M metagenome (IMG submission 26582)
TAACAATCAAGATAATAAAGATTATAGATCTGATGAATCTGTTGAAGAGCAAGAAATACTGCAAGCTAATACAGAAGAAGAGCAATCTGTAATACAAGAAGATAATCAAAATCAGATATCTCAGTATCAGCAGCTAAAACAACCAGAATATCAAAGCTTTAATCACACAGGTCAAATTCAAAACCATTATCAAAACCAAAATCAAAATCAAAATCAACACCAGAACCAGATTCAAAATCAATATCAGTACCAACAGTATGAGTCACCTAAGCAGATGAATCAACCTTACCAACCTAGAAGACAGGGAATGGCAATAGCATCCATGGTCTTAGGAATCATAAGTTTACTTACCACTTGCACTATTATAATACCAATACCAACAGCAATAATCGGGATAATATTAGGTATTATAAGTATTAGGTATAAGTATGATGGAAGAGGCATGGCGATAGCTGGTATTATATTATCAAGCATTTCTCTGCTGGTTGTCATACTGATGATTATAGGCTATATCGCTTTTAGTGATTATATGGTAAACGAGTTTTACAGAGAGTTTAATATGGATCAATTCTATAGAGATTATGGCAGTGATATTTTTGAAGAATTTAGATATGAGTTTAATATAAAATAGTCGTTAAGATCTGCATCCTACATTGAGCTTAGATTTAGATATATGTAGGATGCTTTTTCATGTCTATAAAATATTTTTGAATTCAACAGGACTCATGTTAACATATTTGCGAAAAATTGAGCAAAAATAACTAACATCGTTGAAACCCACCAGCCGAGCGATTTCTTTAACTTGCATATCATGTTTTTGTGACATCAATTCTTTACTTTTCTTAATTCTGGTTAAATTAATATATTCTGTTATGGTATGGGAGGTAACATTTTTAAATGAACTACAAAGATGCTGAGGTGTTATCCCCGCAAGTTTAGATAAATCGTCCAAAGTAATAGATTTGTTATAATTCTCATTAATATAGTTGAATATGGGCTTTAACCTATTATATTTATAAGAATAACTGCTGTTCATTTTTTCGGAAGTGAATTTAAGTAAATCCAAAAGGATAGCATAGGATAATCGTGAACTTTCTATACTTTTCATTGGACTGTCTAACATTTCATAATCATAAATTTGTCTTAGTTTTTCAGCGATGGTGTGGGGATGGGAAATATAATACACGCCTGATGTTTTTAATTTTGCTGTTTCTTCAAAGAAAGATCTAATAGCTGACCCTCTAAATATTATCCAGTCTACTACCCAAGGACCTTTAGTAGCATAATATTCATGGGGAACATCTGGTAATAGAAACATACCTTGATTCTCACCGATACTATAGGTATTATTATTAACTTTTAGTTCTCCGCCTCCACTTCTGCATTGTATCCACTGATAATATGGAAAGCCATTGGGCCGGTGTATGTACTCCTGTTCATAGCTATATCCGATACCACCTATATAAAATGGTAAATTCACATCAAATTCTAAATCAACAGGAAATAAGGTCTTTGTCATAATCTACCTCCAATCTTAATTTTCTCATATAATTATTAAAATCCTTTGATTGATGTTAATTGTCTGCAATGGTACCATATGAATATAGTCATATTATACAGAATAATCTGTATAATGCCAAGTCTTTTATACCTAGGCATTAAATAGCAATGAAATAGCAAGTTTTTGCAATGTTTAATGTAATAAGTTGGACTATAATTATATTTAATTTAGGATATATATTAAAATAAATACATAGGAGATACCTTGTGTAAAATAAGTAGGAGGGAAAAATGATATACAAATTTGAGCCATATGATAAAAGTGAAATTATAAGGGGGCATCTTAATCTAGGAGGAGCTAATCCTGCTGGAGAACGGATAGATGTAACTAATATTTACCTGGAAAGGGGCGGAAAACCTTGGATAGGGGTTATGGGTGAATATCACTTTAACCGTGATAATAGGGAAAACTGGTATAAAGAATTATGCAAAATGAAAGCAGGGGGCATCAGTATTGCTGCTACATATATGTTCTGGATATACCATGAGGAAATTGAAGGGGAATTCGATTTTTCAGGAGATCTTGATATAGCGAAGTTTGTAGACGATGCAGCAAAGGCTGGCCTTGATCTAATCCTGCGCATTGGGCCATGGGCTCATGGAGAGTGTAGAAATGGTGGTTTCCCTGACTGGCTGGTAAAGAAGCCTTATAAGCTTAGGGATAATAACAAGGAATATATGGAGAAAGCCCGCATATGGTACGAGAAAATATATGAGCAGGTCAAGGGCAAGTTTTATAAAGACGGAGGAAATATTATCGGTATACAACTGGAAAATGAACTGGTTAACAATGCCGAGCACCTTTTAGCCCTAAAAAAGTTAGCCGTTGAGGTAGGCTATGATGTGCCCTTGTACACAGTTACAGGATGGAACAGTAAATATGGGGCCAAGATCCCTGTTGATGATGTTCTTCCAGTATTCTCTGCATACGCTGAAGCACCTTGGGCTAAGGGGATTAAGACACTTCCCTTGTCCCATAATTTCGTATTTGATAAGACCAGAAATGACCATGCAGTTGGAACTGATATAATAAATGAAACTGATGAGAGCGGATGGAGATTACCTTATGAGAAGTATCCTTATGCAATGTGTGAATTAGGTCCAGGATTACATCCTACCCATCATCGTAGACCAGTGGTATCCGGCTTAGATGCCTATGCTATGTCACTGGTTAAACTAGGATCAGGTAATAACCTAGTAGGATATTATATGTATCATGGAGGTATTAACAAGATAGGTAAGCTCTCAACCTTTAACGAATCTAAAGATACAGGATACCCTAATGATTATCCTATTTTAGACTATGATTTTCATACAGCTCTAACTTCTTATGGAGAAACCAGGGAGCAGTATAGATTATTAAATATACTACATTTATTTGTACATGATTTTGGTGAAAAATTTGCAACTATGGAAACTGTTCTATCAACCGAAAAGGTGAAACAAGATAATCTAGAAGATCTAAGATATTGTATGAGAACAGATGGGGAAAGCGGATATGTATTTATTAATAATTATCAGCGTTTAGCTGAGATTAAAGATCATTATGATGTGGTAATAGACACTGGTAAGCTTCGCTTCCCTTCAATCGATGTTAAAGGTAAAATTAGTTTCTTCTTACCATTTAATATGGATTTAGAGGGTAATAACTTGGAGTATGCAACTGCCCAGCCCTTATGTCGACTTGATAACGTTTTCTTTTTTATGGCTATAGATGGTATAAAGCCTCAATATAAATTCTCAAATGAAGAAGTTATAGAGACAGAGGCTGGGATGGATTCTGTAGTTAGTTATAAGAATATAAAAATTGTGACCCTAACAGGGGAGCAGGCAGCATATACCCGCAAGTTATCAGGAAGTTTATATATAGGTAATTCTTGCGACTTATATGAAATTGATGGTAAGATTAAAGCTGTACAAAATGGTAGCTATAGCTATTATAAGTGGAACGGAGAGAGTTTTGAAAGCTTTGAAGTCCATATAGATTTTAAGGAGGCATCAATTAGCTTTGAAGACATTGATGAACCTTTTACTCCTAAGTATGTAAAGGAGCTTAATATAGGTTGTGAGCGTAAACGCTTCTGGAAGAGATTAAAGGTCACCAGTGATAGTGGTTTCGTAGAGATTCCTTTCCAGTGTGATGTAGAACATATATATGATGCCAATAATAATCTCTTAGCTGATAGATATTACAACGGTGAAAACTGGAGAATACCAGCCAGTTTACTATATGGAAAAGAGTCTTATCTTGTAATGTCTGAGATGAGAGATGACTTCTATAGAGAGTTTTAAAATCTTTCAACTACCAATAGAGTAAAGGTATAACTGTTTAATGATTATTTATAACTTGGGGAGAGCGAAAGGAAGGATTTAGATGAATAAGAAGCTACTATTTAATGATAATTGGATGTTTACCAAACAGCAGATTGGAGTGAGTGTGGAATCCCTTCAGCTTAAGGATACCATATGGAAACCGGTAGATTTGCCCCATGACTGGCTTATCTATAATACCAAGGATCTTTATGAGACCAGTGAAGGTTGGTATCGTAAAAGCTTTATTCTTGAGGATATAGGAGGGCAAGTATTTCACATCCGATTTGAGGGTGTATATATGGATTCCACTGTTTTTGTCAATGGCTCACAGGTTGGTGAGTGGAAGTATGGATACTCAACCTTTGAATTTGATATAACAGATTATCTTAAAGAAGGGCAAAATGAGATTATGGTAAGGGTGGTTCATCAAGCCCCTAATAGCCGCTGGTATTCAGGAGCTGGTATATATCGTAATGTATGGTTAAAAGTTATGAACCCTCTTCAGCTAGTGAGTGACGGTATTTATATATCCACTGTGAAGAGTGATAATGGTTGGTTTGTTGATATTGAAACTGAGGCTATTTTAAGAGATGTCCAGAATTCATGGAATTCTCCAGTAAAAGCACTTATCCGTCATAGGATAGTTAATGGAGAAGGAGATATTATTGCAGAGGCGGAGAATCCCCTTAAGGTGGATAGGACTGTAAGNATTGANAAGCAAAAAATCTTTGTTGCTAAGCCAAACCTATGGGATATGGAGAGTCCATACNTTTATACCTTAGAGACTGAATTGGTGGCTGATGATAAAATAACCCATACTGAAGTTCAACGTTTTGGCTTTAGAAGCCTACATTTTGATCCCCAGGAAGGCTTCTTCTTAAATGATAGACATGTAAAGCTCTATGGAGCTTGTCAGCATCATGATTTAGGAGCCCTGGGTGCAGCAGTTAATAAGGTGGCCTTAAAACGTCAACTGGAAATATTACAGGAGATGGGGGTCAATGCCATACGTACATCCCACAATATGCCTGCCGTAGAGCTGATGGATCTGGCTGATGAGATGGGAATATTAATTGTTTCTGAAGCCTTTGATATGTGGGAGCTGAAAAAGACTGAATATGACTATGCACGATTCTTCAATGAATGGTGCGAGAGGGATGTGGCCAGTTGGGTAAGAAGGGATAGAAATCATCCAAGTATTATTATGTGGAGTATTGGAAATGAAATATATGATACCCAAGTTAAGGACCGGGGCCTGGAGATAACAAAGCTTTTAAAGCAGTATGTTCTAACCCACGATCCTAAGGGAAATGGTCATGTCACCATAGGCTCTAACCATATAGCCGGGGAAAATACTCAAATATGTGCCAATGAGCTTATAGTAGTAGGATACAATTATAAAGAATTCCTTTATGAAGAGCATCATAAGAAATATCCCCATTGGTGCATATATGGCAGTGAGACCGCTTCCAATATATCCAGTAGGGGCATCTATCATTTCCCAGCAGACACGCTGATAGTCACCCACGAGGATAAGCAATGCTCATCTTTAGATAATTGTAGTGTAAGTTGGGGAGCTAAAAATGCTCAGCAGAATATAATAGATGACCGGGATGCAAAATACAGTTTAGGTCAATTCATCTGGACTGGTTTTGATTATATTGGTGAGCCAACGCCCTATACAACTAAGAATTCATATTTTGGACAGATAGATACTGCAGGCTTTAAAAAGGATTCCTTTTATCTGTATCAAGCAGAGTGGACCGATTATAAGAAAAAACCTATGGTACATATTCTGCCCTATTGGGATTTTAATGAAGGTCAGTTAATTGATATTCGGATTTATTCCAATGCACCAAAGACGGAGTTGTTTTTCAATGATAAATCCCTAGGAACATTTGATATAGATCATATCAATGGGAAACAGCTATCAGGGAAATGGCAGATACCATATAAGCCTGGTACAATAAAGGCAGTAGCCTATGATGAGGAAGGGAACATAATAGCTACGGATGAAAAGAGATCCTTTGGTGATCCTGCTAAAATAATACTGACGCCAGATAAGACAGGGCTACAAGCGGATGGTACTGATCTGATTTTTGTAGAGATTAAGATGCAAGATGCCGAGGGAGTAGATATAGATAATGCCAATAACAGGGTTGAAGTGGAGGTTACAGGAGCGGGACGTCTTGTAGGCCTAGATAATGGAGATAGTACCGATTATGACCAGTATAAGGGAACCAGCAGAAGACTTTTCAGTGGTAAATTACTGGCGATAATAGCAGCTAAACTTGAGCCTGGTGATATCAAGGTTAAGGTAAGCTCCATAGGGCTACCGGATGCTACCCTTAATTTAAAGGCTCTCCCAACTGGNCCTGTAACTGGAGTGTCTGCTTTAACTGAAAATGTAAAATCAGAAGCAAATCATGAGGTTCCTATCCGTAAAATTGAACTTACATGTAAAGGTGATAGACATCTTAATCCTGATAATCTATCGGTAAATGTAGAGGCAAAACTTTATCCAAGCAATACCACATACACTGATATCCTTTGGAAGGCGGTTAATGTAGGAGGTATTGAGACTAATATTGCCAAGATAGAAGTGGAAGGAAATGTGGCTACAGTAAGTGCTGTGGGAGATGGAGAGTTCCGCCTTCGTTGCACAGCCAATAATGGTGCAGAACATCCCCAGATTATATCAGAACTGGAGTTTAAGATAAGCGGAATGGGGGCAGCTACTATTAACCCATATCAAATGGTAGATGCCAGATTATATAGTGCAGGTAACTATAAATACGAGACAGGTATGATCGGTGGTATTGTAACCCATGGTAATAGCACTAACCATGTAAGCTTTGACTTGGATTTTGGTGATTATGGATCTGATGAAGTAACTCTTCCTATCTATAGTTGGGATGCCAATGAGATACCAGTGGAAATATGGTCAGGTATTCCAGGGGAAGAAGGGGCAGAGATACTATTAAACACCCAATATAAGGCTAAAAGGATATGGGAAACCTTCCAAGCCAATACCTTTAAACTACCTAAACGTCTTAAAGGTGTGAATACCATAACCTTTGTATTTTATAACAGAATTACCTTAAAAGGCTTTGAGTTTACCTATTATGATAAGGCTTATGCTCAAATCTCTGTCAAGGAGGATCGCAATCAAATCTATGGGGATAGCTTCCAGATATCTGAGGATGCTATAAGCAAGATTGGTAATAATGTTACCATTGAATTTAACGATATGGATTTTGGTCAGGAAGGATGCACAGGTCTACTTATCTGTGGTAGAACCCGCAATGAGAGCAATACAATTAGTATCCTCTTTAGCAATGAAGATGGCACAGTAACCAGGAATGTAGAATTCACATATTCTGAGGAATATAAAGAGATGGAATTTAAGCTGGAGAAAATTACTGGCAATCAGAAGGTGAGCTTTGTCTTCCTTCCAGGTAGCAATTTTGACTTCAAATGGTTTAAATTCCTTAAGTAAAGTCCATTAATAAAAGATAGAACTTGAACTTTAAATGCCATAATGAAAGATAGATTTTAGGCAAGCAAGTCAAGTTCTGTCTTTTTTATTTTGCCCTGATTTTGTTATGCTTTTTTATAATAGAACCCTTTTTAGTTGTGGTTTTGATATTACTTATCTGCTAAAAAAGAGGAAAAATATTACGCAGTATCAAGTAAAGCAGGAAAAAGGTCATTAATCCTTGATAGAATTTAGCCTTTCTAGGTATCAGTCTTATCTTATTACCAAGAAAGAAACAGAACAGTTCAATATAAGCCAATATACCGAATGCAAGAAGAAGTATCGGTGCAATATGATATCTGAGGGAAAGCAGAAAATCCCCCTCTAATAAAGCCCCTATACTACGGGTTATTCCGCAAGCAGGGCAGTATAGATTATACAAATCATAGAATAAGCAAGCAGGTAAGTATTTGCTCAAAGAAAAGATCTCTTCACCATATATGGCGACCAGGGTTGCCAGGATAAGAGGTGTAATTAATATGATTATTCTAAAGTATCGATTTTCAATTCTATTAATCATGGAAAATTCTCCAATCATGCTGCATTTTCTAGTTTCCTATATATATATTTATAAAATAACCTTATATTCTAAATGGCTTCTACACTATGAATATTAAGGTAATTTAAATTATATTTAAAGACTTCTATAATTTTTTGCTTCCCAATTATTATAAGATTTATTATACCATAAGCTCATTATAAATTAAAAAAACAGTAAATCAAACTGCATTTTAATTACAAAGGTGGCTTTTCGTTTTACAATTAAGTATTAATGTTAACTTAAATTAAGCTTATTCATCTTAATCAATAATTATTTATCGATAAACGATAAATAATTATTGACATACAATATATATATTGTATATAATAGTATTGATTGAAAATACAGAAAATTATAAGGAGATAGAAAATCATGAAAAGAAGTACTTTGGCCTATTTTACAAAATATTTACTGGATTTTATGTTCATTACTGGGATTATAGTTTGTCTTACTGTTCCTTTAATATTTAAGCAAGCAGGAAAATACCTTCCCATAATTAAAGAAAATTATATAGCCTTTTGTATTATTTTTATGCTGGCAGGTTTGTTTGCTATGTCAATTCTTTGGAACCTAAGAAAGATGTTTAAGACAGTTATATCTGGAGATCCCTTTGTAACTGATAATGTAGTGTCCCTTAAGAGAATGGGCATCTATTCATTTGTTATAGCAACCCTAATGGGAATTAGGTTGTTTTTTGCTATAACCATGACAGCTATGGTCTTGGTAATAGTGTTTTTAATAGCAGGATTATTCTCATTGGTATTGGCTCAGGTATTTGATAGGGCGGTTTTATATAAATTAGAAAACGATTATACGATATAGGAGGCTCCAATGATAATAATTAATCTAGATGTAATGATGGCAAAAAGAAAAATTAGTTTAACGGAACTGGCAGAGCGAGTCGATATCACAATGGCTAACTTATCAATTTTAAAGAATAATAAGGCAAAAGCTATTCGTTTTAGTACCCTTGAAGCTTTGTGCAAGGCTTTGGATTGTCAGCCTGGCGATATTATAGAATATGTGGAAGATGAAGTTTGATATTTCCTATTATATAGAGGTTTTTTAGTAGAAAATTAAAGGAGGTCATAAGGTATCATGGATAATAAAAATATAGGTAAAATGGATATGGTAATAAGAGATAATAAAGATAGTGTTAGTAAAGAAATAAATAATAAAAATACAGATAGGGATTTGAGAAAGATTAATAAGATAAAGCAGAATTTTAGTGGCTTTAGTACTATTAGTTTAATATTTGCATTGGCATTTACAGTACTATTTTATGATACCAGAGTTGGCATTAATTATTTTATTTTTACTATCATAATGGCGGCCCTGTTAGTCTTGGCTATGAAAGAGTTGTCAGTACCTATTAAGGAAGCTACAGTATTTTCTTATCTAGGGGCTATATTGCTAGGATTGTCTACCATGTTAACCTCCAATTATACCTTGCAATTTTTAAATTTTGTCGGAAGTGTACTTCTATTTAATATATCCCTCCTATATCAAATAGATCAAGATAGGCGGTGGGGTCTGGCTAAATACAGCGGCAAGATTTTCGGGCTATTATTTCGGAGTTTTGCTTCTTTAGGTATGCCATTTTCTAACTCATATCATTATTTTAAGAATACTAAACTACTAAAAAATGATAGGGTGAGAAATGTACTGGTAGGTCTCTTCCTATCAATACCACTCCTTTTTATTGTCATATCTCTTTTATCCAGTGCAGATATTTTATTTGGACAATTGACTAATAACTTTTTTGGAGCAATTATTTCTGAGAATATAGTAATTATTGTATTAATGTTGATATTTGGTTTCCTAGCATCTTACTGTATTATNTGTGCATTTGCCGATACTTATGATATGGAAGAAGAAACAAGAGAAAGGGGAGCAAATAGTAAGAAGAAGGCCGACCCTACCATTGGGATTACTATAATGGTACTTTTGTTGGGAATATATATATTATTTTCCTCAATTCAAATTATATATCTTTTTGCCAATGGCTTATTTGTATTACCCCAAGAGTTTACATTTGCAGAGTATGCCAGAAGAGGATTTTTTGAGCTTCTTGCTGTAACAATTCTGAATATTATATTAATAATAATCAGTTTAATGTACTTTACTTATAATAAAGTTCTCAATTATCTAATGACTGGAATTACTGCATGTAGTTATATTATGGTTGCATCAGCAGCTTATAGAATGCTTCTCTATCTCGATGCTTATCATCTAACATTTTCTAGGCTCCTGGTTTTACTATTTTTAATAATTGATACTTTTATTCTGGCAGGGGTTATTATATCAATTTATAGAAGAAGCTTTCCCCTATTTCGTTATTGTGTATTAGTTACTTCATTGTGCTATATACCATTTTCCCTGGCTAGGCCAGATTGTTTTATAGCTAAATACCATATCCAGCATACAGATAAGTTGGAGTGGGAAGATATTTATTATCTAACGGATCAGCTTTCAATAGATGCAGCCCCAGTGGTATTACCGCTATTGGAAGAAAGAGCGGACTACCAAGAAATCAAAGAAGAGTATAAGGATAGAATATTAGATGAGGTTACGAAGCGGGATATTAGGGCTTTCAATCATTCCATTTATCGGGCAGCTAAGATACTGAGAAGAAGATAATTTGCAAAAATTTGTATTTTAGTATTTAAATAGAAAAATATATGGTATAATGTTCAAAGAGCTATAATAATCCTAAAATGAAAGGATGATACTATGGAGAATCAACTTACTAATAGCGTTACGGAAAATACCAGTACAGTGGATGTAATTATACCTGTCTATCGTGCTGACGATAAATTGGATAGTTTAATTAGAATGCTTTACAGACAAACTATAAAACCAAGCAAGGTTATCATCCTTCATACGGAGGAATATCCTGGAGAAGAATTACCAATACCTTTAATCTCGGAAAGTAATATTATTGTTGTACCGATAGCTAAATCATCCTTTGACCATGGCGGCACAAGGAAATACGGTGCTTCCCTTTCAGATGCAGACATTATGGTCTTTATGACACAGGATGCTATCCCATTGAATGAGCATATGCTTGCTAACCTTATAAAACCTTATGCTGATCCTAAGGTGGCAGCGACATATGCCCGCCAAGTGGCTGATATAAACGCAAGTATGTTAGAGCGATTAACTAGGTATTATAACTATCCTAAAAAGTCCCAAATTAAATCAAAAGAGGATATTGATAGCTTAGGCATTAAGGCATTCTTCTGCTCTAATGTATGTGCATCCTATCGTAATAAGGTATATCGGGAACTGGGAGGTTTTGTTGATAAGACTATTTTCAATGAAGATATGATATTAGCCTATGAGATCATAGATAGGGGATATAAAATAGCTTATACAGCCAGTGCCAAAGTTGAACATTCCCATAACTATTCTTATCTACAGCAATTATCAAGGAATTTTGACCTAGGAGTATCCCATAATCAATATATAGAGATCTTTGGCAGTGTTAAATCTACATCAGAAGGAGTTAGATTAGTAAATATGTGCCTAAGATATCTTATAGCTAAAAGGGAATACCTAATGATACCAGATTTGATTTTAACAAGTGCAATGAAGTATCTAGGTTATCAATTAGGTAAGCATTATGATATTCTACCTAAGCCCTTGGTGGTTAGTTTAAGTATGAACAAATCCTACTGGAAATAGGAAGGAAAGTTGTTGGTGAGGCAATTATGAATAAGATAACAATAATAATGACAACTTATAATGGGGAAAAGTATGTAGGTGAGCAGATAGAGTCCATTTTGGCATCTCCATATTCTAATTTTGAAATATCTATTTATGATGATGGTTCTAATGATAATACTATGGGGATATTAAGGCGATATGAGGAGCTTTATCCAGACATAATTCAAGTACATCAAAATGAACAAAATATGGGTGTTACCCTTAATTTTCTTAATGCCATATGTAACACCAACTCGGATTATTATATGTTATGTGACCAGGATGATGTATGGAAACCCAATAAAATACCAGTAACTTTAAAGAAAATGAGGCAGATGGAAGAACAATATGGCAAGAACACGCCCCTTGCTGTGTTTACTGATGCTGTGGTTGTGGATAAGGAATTGAATATACTTCATAATTCATTTTTCGCATCCAGCCATATGAATCCAAGGAGAACTGATCTACCTCATCTATTGATGGAAAACAAATTAATAGGCTGTACAGTTATGTTTAATGCTTCCCTTAGAAAAATACTAAAAAGTAATCACTTGCCTAAAGAGGCCAGGTTCCATGACGCCTGGATTGGATTAATTGCAGCCAGTTTTGGAAGAATTGCTTATCTGAATGAGGCAACTATGCTCTATCGCCAACATGGTAATAATGTAGTAGGAAATGTTAATTTTTTAGCCTATATCAAAGATAGGATAACCACTATTAATAAGCAAAAGATTAATTTGCTGGCAACCCAGCGTCAAGCTGCTGAATTTGCTCGTATCTATGGTAAGAAAATGGATTTAGATAAGAGAATAATCATTGGACGCTTTGCCAATCTCCACAAGGCAGGTTTTGTAAGAAAAAGGTGTTTAATTCTACGCCATAGGTATTTGAAGTCTGGATTAGTTAGAAATCTTGGACTTATGATTATAATATAAATATGAATTATTATACAAAGGATAAATTATTAAGATTTTTTTAAAATAGCCTTGTTTCTGGACTTGACAAAAGGATATGTTGTTGTTACAATTATTAAAATTTAATATTAATACTTTTTCAACAGCAGCAGAAGCCCCATTACAGAGTGTGTCCTGTGGTGCGGGCTTTTAGTATACAGTTAAGCTATTATATGTTATTTTATAATCAGTACATATAATCAGTACATAAAAGAGAGGAGTTTGCTATGAAACGAATGGTCTTATCAATTTTGGTAGAGAATACGTCCGGTGTTTTAAGTAGAGTGGCTGGTTTGTTTAGCCGAAGAGGTTATAACATTGACAGCCTAACCGTAGGTGAAACCCAAGATCCTGCCATATCAAGAATGACTGTTTTAGCCCATGGAGATGATCAGATATTAGATCAGATTCGCAAACAACTTCAGAAGTTGGAAGATGTCATTGAAATTATTGAACTGGCTCCAGGGGAATCAGTAACTCGGGAATTGATTCTTGTAAAAGTTAGTGCTAATGATGAGGATCGTCAGAATATTATTTCCATAGCTAATATATTTAGAGCAAATATAGTTGATGTGGCAATCGAATCTCTGATGATAGAGCTTACAGGTAATCAGGCCAAATTAGACGCATTTATCAATTTATTGAAACCTTATAACATTATTGAACTGGTTCGTACAGGAATTACAGGCCTGGAAAGAGGTTCTGGTGATATACAGGAGTTTACTTTTGATTAATTGTACAATCAAAACACATAAGAGATTGTATTAATTTTATATTACTACTTAGATAACTAGGGATTTATCCCCGAAAATATGAAAGAAAGTATAGGAGGATTTAAAATGGCTAAGATTTATTATCAACAAGATTGTAATTTATCACTATTGGATGGTAAGACTATTGCTGTAATTGGTTATGGTAGCCAAGGACATGCCCATGCCCTTAATGCAAAGGATTCTGGAGCCAATGTGATTATTGGTTTATATGAAGGAAGTAAATCATGGAAGAAAGCAGAAGCTGATGGTTTTGAGGTTTATACTGCAGCAGAGGCAGCTAAAAAAGCAGATATGATCATGATTTTGATTAATGATGAGAAGCAAGCACAATTATACAAGGAGTCCATTAAACCTAATCTTGAACCAGGTAATGCGCTGATGTTTGCCCATGGTTTCAACATTCACTATGGTTTAATCACACCTCCTGCAGATGTTGACGTGCTTATGATAGCTCCAAAAGGTCCTGGACATACAGTTAGAAGTCAATACTTAGAAGGACAAGGTGTTCCTTGTCTAATAGCAGTACATCAAGATGCAACAGGCAAGGCCCATGATCTGGGACTAGCATATGCACTGGCAATCGGTGGCGCAAGAGCAGGAGTTCTGGAGACAACCTTTAAGGAAGAGACTGAGACTGACCTTTTTGGTGAGCAAGCTGTTCTTTGTGGTGGTGTAACTGCTCTTATGAAAGCTGGTTTTGAGGTTTTAGTTGAGGCAGGATATGAGCCTGAAAGTGCTTACTTTGAGTGTATTCATGAAATGAAGCTTATTGTTGATCTTATCAACGAAAGTGGTTTTGCTGGTATGAGATACTCTATCTCTAACACAGCAGAATACGGTGATTATGTAACTGGACCAAAGATTATTACAGAAGAGACTAAGGATGCCATGAGAAAGGTATTAGCGGATATTCAAGACGGAACCTTTGCGAAAAACTGGCTATTAGAAAATCAGAGTGGTTGCGTAAACTTCTTAGCTAGAAGAAGAATAGAGGCTGATCATCAATTAGAGAAGGTTGGAACTGAACTTCGTAAGATGATGAGCTGGACTAATAAAAAGAAATTAATAAATAACTAATTAAATATTAGGGGATGTAGCTATATATGGGGGTATCCTCCATTATAGCGGCATCCCCCTTATATTTTTAAAAGTTAACTTCATTTGTATTTNTTCTTGACCTTATTCAATATTTCTTGCCCATAAAGTAGTGCAGTTACATTAGGATATTTTTATTTGATAACAATATCCTAATGTAACTGCACTAGAATGATTTGCAGGAAGTTTGACAATAAGGTAAAATAATGTTATTAGAGATGGATATGTTTATAAATGACTCTTAATTACATAATGAAAGGAAGAGACAGACTAATGAAGAATAATATTGTACTTATTGGTATGCCCGGGGCTGGGAAAAGTACCGTAGGCGTCATCCTAGCTAAGGTTATAGGGTATAATTTTATAGATTCTGATTTGTTAATCCAAGAACAGGAGAAAGCTTTACTAAGGGAAATTATTACCAGGGACGGCTTGGAAGGTTTTCTAACCATAGAAAATCAGGTAAATAGGGATATAGAATGTGACAATACAGTAATTGCAACCGGTGGCAGTGTTGTATATTGCCAGGAGGCTATGGAGCATCTAAGGGAAATTGGTAAAGTGGTATATATTAAATTAAGTTATGAAACCATTAAGAAACGCCTCGGTAATATTAAGCAAAGGGGAGTTGTCTTTCAAGATGGTCAGACTTTAAAATCCCTCTATAATGAGAGATCTCCTTTATATGAGAAATATGCCCATGTCATTGTTGATGGGGAAGGTTTGGATATTGAGAGTCTTATGGAGCAAATATTAAAAGACATAAACAGATAATTATTTTAGCTTTAATAAATCTAAAGAGACACTTGTATAGAAACAGGGGTAAATAGGTATAAAAATGATTTTATGCCTATTTACCCCTGTATTTTTGCAACTGTCTTTTGCTGTTATATTATATTTCCTGCATTAATTATGTAAAATCGGTAAATAATAGATAAGTGAGATATTAAGATAGTTGTGCCAGTATAAATTAAGCAGGGCAATTATCTAAGGTAAGAAATTACTTGGTAGGAGTTGGCTTATGGAAAAGTATAGAATGGGTATAGATATAGGATCAACTACGGTTAAAATTGTAGTCCTTGATAGGGACAATAATTTAATATATAGCGATTACAGGCGTCACTTATCAGACATAAAAACCACCATTATAGATATAATCAAGCAATGCCATAAGGAAATGGGAAATATAGGTCTTAAGCTTAGTATTACGGGCTCTGGGGGGCTTTCTGTATCCCAATGGCTTGATATTAATTTTGTACAAGAAGTAATGGCCTGTTCTCTAGCAGTGGAAACTTTTATTCCTGAGACAGATGTGGTAATTGAACTTGGTGGAGAAGATGCTAAAATAACATATTTTAGCGGAGGAATAGAACAGAGAATGAATGGTAGCTGTGCGGGAGGTACTGGAGCATTTATAGACCAGATGGCTGTTTTATTAAACACCGATGCTGCAGGACTTAACCAATATGCTAAGAAACATAAGATTATCTATCCCATAGCATCAAGATGTGGTGTTTTTGCCAAAACAGATGTACAACCATTATTAAATGATGGAGCAAGAAAGGAAGATATTGCAGCCTCTATTCTGCAGGCGGTAGTCAATCAGACAATAGGAGGTCTAGCTTGTGGTAAACCTATTAGGGGTAAAGTTGCATTTCTTGGGGGCCCACTTTATTTTCTATCAGAGTTAAAGAATAGATTTATTGAAAGTCTTAAATTAGAAGATAATGAGGTTATAACTCCTGATAATTCTCAGTTATACGCTGCCATTGGAGCGGCTTTATCATCTAACAATGAAAAGGTAGTAGAACTGAAAGTTTTAGTTAAACAGATGGAGAATATAGCAGATTATGCGGAGGATAATGTACAGAGACTAGAACCTTTATTCACTGATGAAGAGGAGTATAGGCAGTTTCAGCAAAGACATAAGGAGGCATCTATAGGCCAGGAAAAGCTATCTGACTACAAAGGGAAGGCTTATCTTGGGATAGACGCAGGTTCTACCACAACTAAAGTTGTATTAATAGGTGAAGAGTCCCAGCTTTTATATACCTACTACGGTAGTAATGAAGGGGATCCCCTTAAAAAGACAGTATCTATCCTAAAAGATCTTTATAAGAGACTACCTACAGATGTTACCATAGCTAAAAGTACAGTAACTGGCTATGGAGAAGCTTTAATGAAAGCCGCCTTACAGGTGGATATTGGGGAGATTGAAACCATGGCCCATTATAAGGCGGCAGATTATTTTCTTCCAGGGGTGGATTTTATACTGGATATTGGTGGCCAGGATATGAAGTGTTTGAGAATTAAGAATGGGGCAGTAGATAGTATTATATTAAATGAAGCCTGTTCTTCAGGATGTGGCTCATTTCTTGAAGGATTTGCCCATTCCCTTAATATGAAGATTGAAGACTTTGCCAAGGAAGCACTATTTGCCAAAGCCCCCTATGATTTGGGGACCAAATGTACAGTATTTATGAACTCCAGAGTTAAACAAGCCCAAAAGGAAGGAGCAGAAGTATCTGAGTTATCTGCTGGTCTATCCTATTCTGTGATTAAAAATGCTTTATTTAAAGTTATTAAAGTAAGGGATGATAAAGACTTAGGTAGCAAGATAATAGTACAAGGGGGAACTTTTTATAATGATGCCGTATTAAGATGTTTTGAAAAGATTACGGGGCGTGAAGCTGTTAGGCCAAGTATAGCAGGCTTAATGGGAGCCTTTGGGGCAGCCTTGATTGCTAGGGAACGAAGTCTTAAGGATGATAGAACATCTTTACTATCCCCTGCGGTATTAGAGGATTTTAAAATGGAGTCAAGCCATAAAAGATGTGATAAATGTACAAACCAATGTTTGCTTACTGTGAATACATTTTCCTATGGCGAAAGTTTTGTTGCAGGAAATCGTTGTGATAGAGGTATTGGTCTTGATAAGCAGGATAAAGAAAAAGTTCCAAATCTGTATGATTATAAATATAGAAGAACCTTTGGATATAGACCTTTAAAAGAGGAGGATGCTTATCGGGGAACTATAGGAATTCCTAGGGCCCTTAATATGTTTGAAAACTATCCTTTTTGGTTCACCCTGTTCACGGAGTTGGGATTTCGCGTGCTTCTTTCATCTAAAACAGATAAAAAATTATATGAAAAAGGATTAGAAACAATTCCATCGGAATCCGCCTGCTATCCAGCCAAGTTAGTCCATGGCCACATTATGGATTTAATTGAAAAAGGGGTCAAAACCATCTTCTATCCTGCAGTGGTATATGAGAAAAGGGAGTATGAAGATGTGATCAATCACTATAATTGTCCTATTGTGACTTCTTATCCAGAGTTGATCCGTAATAATATAGATGAATTGAAAGAGAAAAATATAAAGTTAATAATCCCCTTTTTGTCATTAGATAATGAAAAGGTTTTGGTCTATAGAATAATGGATGAGTTTAAGGATTATAACTTAACTTTCCAGGAGGTTAAATATGCTGTTAAAGCAGCCGTTAGGGAAAGGGAAGGTTATAAGGCTGATATGAGGAAAAAAGGGGAAGAAGTATTAGCCAGTCTTAAGAAACATAACAAAAAAGGGATTGTCCTATGTGGAAAGCCCTACCATGTAGATCCAGGTATAAACCATGGCATTTCTCACTTAATAACATCCCTAGGACTAGCTGTATTAACGGAGGATAGTATATCCCATATGAAAAAGTTACAGCATAGGTTAAGGGTTGTAGACCAATGGACTTATAATTCACGGCTTTATAGGGCAGCAACATTAGTTGCCAATGAACCCTTACTAGAGATGATACAATTAAATTCCTTTGGTTGCGGTTTGGATGCTGTAACCTCGGATCAAATTGCTGAGATACTCTCCTCTGGCGGGAAGATGTATACGATGCTAAAAATTGATGAAGGGGATAATCTAGGGGCGGCCAAGATACGAATTAGATCCTTAATAGCTGCGGCAGAGGATAGGGAGCGTAGGGCTTACCAGGCAGAAAAAGAAGAGATAAGCTATGTTACTCCTGTATTTACAAAAGCCATGAGAAAAACCCATACTATACTGGCCCCCCAGATGGCACCAATACATTTTGAATTGGTGCAAGAGGCTGCCCGTTGCAGTGGTTATCAACTGGAGGTTTTGCCGGCTATAGATAGGGAGGCGATTGATGAGGGCTTAAGATATGTCAATAATGACGCTTGCTATCCAGCAATTATTATGATTGGTCAGTTAATTAAGGCTTTAAAATCAGGAAAATATGATTTAGATAATACCTCTGTGATTATTACCCAATCTGGTGGAGGTTGTAGGGCGACAAATTATATGGCTTTTTTAAAGCTGGGACTTAGGCAGGCAGGCTTTGGTCATATACCCATAATATCTCTAAATGTTGTGGGCCTGGATCCCCAACCAGGATTTAAGTTATCTCTAGGTATGCTCAACAGGTGCATAATGGCTATTGTCTATGGTGATTTATTAACCAAGGTCTTATATAGGACAAGGCCCTATGAGAGGTTTGCAGGGTCCTCTGAACTTTTATATGAACAGTGGAAGAATAAAGCTAAAGAGAATATAAGAAATGGTAATAGAAGAGAGTTTTCCAACATTATTCGAGGTATTGTTAGGGAGTTTGAACAATTAGAACTTTTAAATGTAGAAAAACCCAAGGTGGGCATTGTAGGAGAAATCCTAGTAAAATACCATCCAACAGCTAACAATGATATTGTTAGTATTATTGAGCAAGGAGGGGCTGAGGCAGTTGTACCTGATCTTATGGATTATTTCCTATATTCTACTTACAATTCACGATTCAAATTTAAATATCTTGCCGGGAAGAAATTGACCATGAGACTTTGTAATATTGCTTCTTCCTATATTAATAGTTATCGGAAAGTAGTAATGGAAGAACTGTCAAAAAGCAGTAGATTTCATCCACCAACTCCTATTGATAAGTTGGCAGAGATGGCATCCTCGGTTCTATCCCTGGGAAATCAGACTGGAGAGGGATGGTTGGTTACAGCTGAGATGCTTGAATTTATTGAACAGGGAACAAAAAATATTATTTGCGTACAGCCCTTAGCCTGCCTACCTAATCATGTGGCTGGAAAAGGGATGTTTAAACCAGTAAAGGATTTATATCCTGAAGCCAATATTGTTCCTATAGACTATGATCCTGGAATATCTAATGTAAATCAGCTAAACCGGATAAAATTAATGTTATCTATGGCATTCAAGAATATAAAGGAGGATTTGTAATAGCAAGGCCTATTTTAGAATTGATATTGAATTATAATCTAGATAAAGAAAGGAGCAGATATCAAAGGATGATGAGTCTATTGATATGGATGGAGCTTCAGATAATGATGACGACATAAAGACCACTGCAGTAGCTTCTTCTGATAAAGTTGAAACACTAACAGAATTGGAGGAATTTAGTAAAAATCTTTCCCTTGAGCTTACAAAAGGTAAGGTAAATGAAATCTATGATATACTTACCCCAACAGTAAAAAAGCAGTTTACAGAAAAAGATTTGAAAGAAGCTTGGAATATGATTGTAGCTGATATGGGTAATTTTATAGAGCTAGGGGAAATAAGTGAGGTAATAGAGGGAAATAACAAGACAGTATATGTTATTTTAAAATACGAAAACATCCATATCGAAGTATCTTATTACTATAATGAAAGTAAAAAACTTGAGGGTATATTCTTTGATTATGTAACTTCTGAAGAAGAATTCGTTTCTAATGATTATTTTGAAGAAAGTGAAATTACCTTTGGAAAAAAAGAAAATCCCATTGAGGGTATCCTTACAATGCCAAAGGATGTTAAGAAACCTCCGGTAGCTATCTTAGTCCATGGATCAGGACATCATGATGCAGATGAAACCATTGGACCTAATAAACCTTTCCGAGATATAGCCCATGGGCTTGCAAGACAAGGTATTGCTGTTATTCGCTACAAGGAGAGTAGCATAGAAAAAGTAATGGATAAACTTACCATACAAGACGATTCTTTAAATGATGCTAGCCAGGCTATCAAATATGCCCAAAGCTGTGGCAAGTTTAATACTGATAAGATATACCTTATTGGACACAGCCTAGGTGGAATGATGGCACCTAAATTAGCTGCGGACAACAAAGAAGTGGATGGTATAGTAAGTCTTGGAGGAAGTCCTAGAAAATTAGAGGATATAGTATATGACCAGAACAATATATTATTAAAAGAAGATAAATCAGTGACAGAGGATATTTTTAAGGCTCATATGGCTGAGGTGAAGANG
>JGI24707J26582_10001185_pt1 | contig 20753 bp, 18 predicted proteins | sample BioPla1DNA1_FD_26582 | JGI IMG/M metagenome (IMG submission 26582)
AAATATTATAAAATTTAAACAAATATTATAGAAATATTAAAAAATGTTAATAAAACATTAATATAAAAACATTGATATAAAGATATTAGTATAAAAGTATTATATAAATATCGACAAATACTGTATAATTCCAACTTATATTGAAATTTCAGATAAAATTTCATATCAATTTAATATAAAATTTTATATTAATTTTATTTAATTTAATATCAATTTCATGTTAATTTTATATTAATTCATTTAATATTATAATATTATTTCATGTTAATTTTATATTAATTTCATGATTATTAGATTAAATCGGTGTATAAATTACAGCCAATATCTTAGATGTTTTATCACCAAATGTGTGCAAATCGTGCGGCACAATTGAATCGTAATAAATGGATTCGCCTTCAGCAACTCTGTAAACTTCTTTTCCATAATAAAGTTCAATTTCTCCTTCGAGTACGTATATGAACTCTTCGCCTTCGTGAGACGAAAGCTTATATTCACCCGCAATCGGGTGCACTTCTATTAAAAACGGCTCCATGTGACGATCTTGTTTATCGGATGCCAACGGATAAAAGTCAAGAGTGCTTCTGTCTTTTACTGACGACTTTCCTGAAAATCTGAGAATTCTGCCCGATTCGTCATCTGACAAATCCGGTTTTGACAAAACCGGACCGCTTTGCGGGGCGTCGTCAAGAAATGTTCCGAGACGAACTCCAAGAGCACGTGCAATTGCCAATAACGGAGTTAAGGACGGAACAAGAGCTCCTTCTTCAAGCTGTTCAATTAACTGAACGCTTGTACCGCTCAAATTAGCTAATTCCTCAACTGAAATCTTTTTGGATTCGCGCAAATTGCGAATCTTGGGTCCAAGATTGTTATTTTCATGCAACATTTCTTCACATCCTAAAAAAAATAAATGATGTTTTATCTGTACTTGTCAGTTCCTAATCCTATAAAATTTAAAGGTTTAAGAAAAAACACAAACAAAGTAATATAGTATTTACTATATAAACATTTTGAAACTACGACAACTGTTAAAAAATAAAATAAGAACAGAAAATATAAGTTTGTCGTAAATTTTTATTTATATAAATTTGTTTTAATTTTGTCTTAAATTTATTTCAAATTTATTTTAAATTGTTTATTTATTTATTTTTATTGTTTTTATGTTATAACATTCCATTCAGCTCATTTTTGATAAGCTTTCGATGAATTTGTCTTTAAATTTTTTTGAATCGATCGTTTTGATGACTACCGCATTTTGTTTCGGTATATTTATATCGACTGAAAACGGAGTGTTTACATCGTAAATGATTACTTGACCGTATGCGGGTTCTTCTTGCGTGCAGCAATAACAATATGCAGGTACTTCTTCTAAAACAATGTCGTCCCAAAGTGCAACGCCCATTGCTACCGCGTCGGGAAGATCGATGTTGTATTCGCCTCTTTGTTCTATATTGTAATTTAAAAGAGCGGTCGTACAGTCGGCTACAAACTTCAATTGTTTGTTATTATTTCTCATATACTCGATTTCTTCTTTTCCGAAAGCTGTCGGACCGAGACATAAATCAAAACCTATAATCGTCAAAGGAATTCCGCTGTTTAGCATAACGGAATAACTTTCCGCATCAACAAAAACATTAAATTCCGCTACAGGAGTACAGTTTCCGACTCCGAAACCGGCAGTTCCCATGGAATAAATGTGTTTTATGTTTTTCATCGTTTTTCGATCTTTCATAATTGCAAGTGCAATATTTGTAGCGGGACCCAAAACGATAAGTTCCAATTCGCCGGGATACTTTTTTGCACTTTCCAAAATAAAATCAACCGCGTGCATGCTTTCAGGTTTTTTGGTCGGATGAACTAAATCCATATCTCCCAAACCGTCTTCTCCGTGAACGGAAGTTGCCGTTACCAACGGGCGAATCAAAGGAGTTTCCGCGCCCCCTGAAAACGGGTGCGTTCGAACCTGCAATTTCAAGTGACATTAACGCGTTGTTTACCGCACATTCAATAGGAATATTTCCGGAAAGTGTAGTTACTCCCAAGATTTCAATGTCCGAACTTGCGGCAGCCATTAAAATGGCTGCCGCATCATCGCTTCCGGTATCTGTATCAATTATAACTTTTCTCATATTTAGACGACCTGATTTAATTAGTTAATTTAATAAAACGTATATATAGGCGTTTTATATAAAAAGATAATCGTTCAAAATAGATATAAAAAATAATATAAAAAATAGATATAAAAATAAAAGTTAAAAAAGCAAAAAAATAAAAATAGATCGGGAGAATGTTTATTTTCATTCTCCAGATAATTGTGAAGCGTCGGCCAAATATTTTTCATGGTTTAAAAGCCTTAGTACTTCATCACGAATTTCGTTTTCTTCATTTCCTGTTCTTGTTCTCGGTTTCGGAATTGTAATTGGAATTTCTTTTACGATTTTTCCGGGCCGAGCACTCAAAACAATAATTTTGTCGGAAAGATAAACGGCTTCATCAACGCTGTGAGTTACGAAAACTACTGTAAGCTTTTGATTTTTCCAAATGTTCAAAAGTTCATTTTGAAGTTTATTTCTGGTTTGCGCATCAAGAGCTCCGAACGGTTCATCCATTAAAATTATATCGGGTTCGTTTGCAAGGGCACGGGCAATTGCAACTCTTTGTTTCATACCGCCTGAAAGTTCGTTTGGATAGCTGTATTTAAATTCACCAAGCCCGACCATTTCTATATACTTTGAAGCTTTTTTATAAGCATCTTCTTTTTTCATCCCTTGCATCTTTAAACCGAAACTTACGTTATCAATTACGTTTTTCCAAGGGAAAAGTGAATATTCTTGAAAAACCATTCCTTTTTTGGGACCAGGTTCATTTGAAATTTTGCCGTTTATAATAATGTTTCCGGACGTTTGTTTTTCAAGACCTGCAATTATTCTTAAAAGAGTTGTTTTTCCGCAACCGGAAGGGCCTAAAATCGATACGAAATCTCCTTCCGCCAAATCAAAGCTTATATTATCAAGTGCTAAGACTTCCGATTTTCTGTCGTCTTTTGACACAAAAATTTTCGTAATATTTTGGATTTCGGCTTTTTTCATTTAAATCACCGTTCCTTTTTGCCATTTTAAAAGATTTTTTTCTATAACAAAACGGAAGAGCACGTCTATTAATAAACCCATGAATCCCAAAACGAACATATACAAAACGACGAGTTCCATTCTGTGAAGACTATAGAAATGCCATAAGCTGTAACCGATACCGGCATCGCTTACACCGAACATTTCGGCAGAAACAAGACACATCCAACCGGTTCCCATTGCAACTCTGATTCCCGACAAAATCATGGGGCTTGCGGCAGGAATTGCAACATGCCGAATTAAATCAAAGTCTTTAGTACATCCTAAAACTTTTGCCGCTTCCACATAAATCTTAGGAATATTTCTAAAACCTGTGTATGTATTTACAATAATCGGAAATACCATACCGATAAAAATAATCATTCCTGCCGCTTCATGTGTCAATTTAAGCCAAATAATGGCAAAAGGAATCCAGGCGAGGGGAGGAATCGGTCTTAAAATTTCAATAATCGGGTTAAAGAAACGAAATACATTTTGATACCAACCCATTATAATTCCGATTGGAATTCCTATCAATATCGCAGAAATTCCGCCGGTAAAGAAGTGCCTGAAACTTATTAAAGCGTCAATATAGATTTCAGCAGAAGTTAAACGCTCCAAAAAAGCGTAAAAAACACTGTGAAAACTGGGCAAATATAAAGAATCTTTCACAATAAAAACGGAAACAAATTCCCAAAGTATTACAAATGTAGCAATGGAAATCGCACTAATAATTATTGTTTTCTTATTTTCTTCATTAAGTGACATATCTATACAAAATGCGTCCATGATATTTTAAATTATTTATGATATTTTCATAAATTTAAAAAAATAAAAAATGCATAAAGTGAATTATTGAATACTTTTAATAATTATTTTAATAATTATTTTAATAATTATTTTAATAATTATTTTAATAATTATTTTTATAATTATTTTTATAATTATTGAATACTTTCACTTCGCTTATTTTACCTTTTAATATAACGGAGTTCTTATTATCAATTGCTCAACCGAGAAATAGTTGAGTCAAAAGGAGAGTGAAAATCATGATAGAATTAAAAAATCAAAATGTAAAAAACATAAAAAGCATAAAAAATATAAACGAAAGTATGATTGAACCGTTAATAATAAAAGAAGAAAACCATGAAGATGAAATGAGTTTATTTTTTGAAGAGCTGATTAAAAGAGCAAAGTTTTATGGCAATATTTGAATACAAAAGAAATGAAATTATCAAAAGAAATGAGATAAACAAAAGAAGTAAAGCAAATAAAAGAAACGAAATAAACAAAAGAGAGAAAATAAAAAAGAAGACGAAAAGGATTTTAAAGAATTATTAAAAATAAATTAATTAAATAACTAAAAAAATTAATTTCATAACTAAATAAATTAATTCAATAACTTTTCAGTCCATTCGTCTTCTTTAAATCCTACTAAAACCGTATCGTCTTTGATTAAAATAGGACGTTTTACGAGCATTCCGCTTGTTGAAAGCAGTTTTATTTGCTCGTCTTCCGACATATTCGGAAGTTTATCTTTTATATTTTCCGATCTGTAAATTTGACCGCTTGTATTGAAAAATCTCTTAAGGGGAAGATTGCTTAAAGGAATCCAGTTTTTAAGTTCTTCTTCAGTGGGCGGAACTTTGTCAATTTCTCGTTCAATATAAGAAATTGAGTTGTCTTCGAGCCATTTTTTTGCTTTGCGGCAAGTACCGCAACGTTTATAACAAATAAATAAAACTTCGCCTGATTGTTTATTTTGTTGAGATTTCATAAAAATTACCTAATAAATTTATTCGTTTTCATAGTTTTAGTCGTCTTCGTCGCTTTGTTCCTCGTCGTTTTGTTCAGAATTCTTTTTAATTTGAGGAAGTGTTTGTCCGCCGTAAGGCATTGAAAGAATTTTTGCATCTGGATTTTTTGATATTGTATCGTTAATTGTTTCATCTATTGAGTGCGTTGGTAAAAAAAACGCATCTATTGCCTCTTCGTCGGGAAGAGATGAATAAATGTGCAGGTTGAACCTTTTGGCTGCCGCTGCAGTTTTGGCCGCTTTGTGACCGCCAAATTCGAATTCGTGTTTAAAGCGCTCAATTGCATCGTCGGGTGTTTTACATTCTTTATTCCATTTGTCATAAATTTTGTTCCCTATTCCGTCGATACATTCGGCAACAAGAATTATATCGCCGCCTTCGTTTACAATTTGAGTTGCATTTTCCAAAGCTTTGTTTGCTTGATATAAATTAATATCATTGGGATAGCCACCACAAGAAACAATTACAGCATCCGCATATTCGGCCGGAACTTTATAGATTTCATCCACTACTGCAACTCCGGCTCGGTGAGCTTTTATAAAATCGCCTGCAAAAGCCGCAATCACATTTTTATTGCTGTCCAAAACAACGTTTAATATAAAATCAAGGCCGACAATATTTGTCGCTTCTTCCAAATCAAGACGAACCGGACTTTCCACGTTTCCGGATACGGAATCCTTTTCAATCATAAGTTTGTGATTTGCAACTATACTTCGTTTTGAACTTAAACCGGGCAGTATCGACTTTGCACCACCGCTGTATCCTGCGTAATAATGATAACCGATTTCGCCGATTGCAATCAAAAAATCGCAGTTTACAACGTCTTCAAAAACTTCTATCGGTGTATTTCTGGAAGTTGTTCCGAAATATTTTATAGGATACGAGTCCGCCTCGTGCTGAACACAATTATATCTTTTGTATATGTCGTTTCCTAAAACCTGTCTGGATTCTTCTTCACTTTGCATTCTGTGAAGGCCCAGTGCGAAAAATATATTAATATTTTCGTCCGGAATTCCGACAGATTCCAATTCGTTTAAAATAAAAGGCAATATATATCCGGAAGGAGTGGGACGAGTTATATCGTTTACGATTATTGCTATTGTTTTTTCGGGCGACAACATATCCTGCAAACGAGGAGTTCCTATAGGATTTTCAAGTGCGTTTAGAATAAGGTCATCGGATGACAAAAAAGATTGAAGTGATTGGGAGGAAACAACGCTTTCGCTAACTGTTAAAGCACAATCTACAGTATCCGAATTTGACGGAATCAGCTCACCAATAAAGTTTTTAGCCGGTATTTTTACTTTAATATCCGTTTTGCCGTACGGCATTGATACGGTATGCATAAATCATAATATACAAGTCTTAATATATAAATAATACTGAATATTACTATTATTGATACATATAAGGTATAAAATTTGCAAATAATACAATTATACTTATATATTGATAAACTATTGAATAGTAAGTAATTTTATCGTAATAAAAGGTCTAAGCGCCACAAATGAAAATATAAACATATGACAAAATAACAAACTTTGTAAACATATAACAAACTTTGAGTTTTGAGTTTTATTTTTATATTTTCAAGCCTTTTTCGATAATTCCAATTCATATCATCAATTTGTATTTTTTTGATTAGATTTTTATTATTATTTAAATTAGATTTATTATTTATTTAAATTAAGGTTTATTATTTATTTAACATTATATTTATTATTTATTTCATTTTCCGAGGCAACTGCAAATGAACAAAAATTACGGCAATAATTATTATAGCAACAATAATGACGAATATGCAGAAAATTACGATATCGCAGGCGGTATCAGACTTATTTTAAAAAGAATAGAAGAGATTGAATCGACACAAAGAAGAATAATCGAACAGATTGAAGAAATTAAAAGTGTTATGAATCTGAAATCACAAAGTGATAGTTCCGATTTGTCTGAAAGCGAACCTGTAAGTTCAATTTTATCAAGTAAAAAATATACTCCTTACGTGCCGCTTAATCCTACGTGGAGCAAAGCCGAAAAAACGGAAAATGAAAATATGAATGAAAATATAAATGAAAGTATAAATGAAAATAGAGAATTTCAAGGAGTAAAAGATTTCCAAACTACTGATAAAATCGGAACAAGAGATCATATAAAAGAATATTTTGATCCGTTCGGAAACAAAAATATGGAAATAGAAAAAAATTATTTCAAAAATAATTCAAACATGTTGAGCTTTGAAGAATTAAAAGAAAAAACGAATACAAGGTCGGAAAAGTTTCCAATTGGAGGCGAACCTTTTGAATCGTTGCACCAAAGTGAAAAATTTGTTGGAAATGACGCAGAGAAAAGCGATATTTTCAATAAAAACATTTCTAAAAAAGAAAACGATTATATAAATTTGCCTAAAAAAATTGAAAATAAAAAAGAAGAATTAAAGAAAATGTATATAAACTCGTCTCCAAAAAAACACTATTATACAGACGATGACGACACCGATTACAATTCCGATTGCGAATATATTATTGCGGAAAAAGGAAAACCCGCCTCAAAAAGAGTAAGTGCAAAAACATATGAAAAAGTAATTGAAAAAGAGGATGAAGATACGGAAATATATATGTAATTAGTATTGTGATTATCAAATATTTGATTATAAATATTTGATTAAAAAATATGTGATTTTTAATTAAAAATGAATTCCTTAAAAGCTGTTCATTTTATGGTGAGATGTTCGTGATAATAAAAGAAATTGAATTTGTAAATTTTAAATCCTTTTCCAAAAAAGTGAAAATTCCGTTTTATGAAGGATTTACGGCAATTTCAGGACCGAACGGAAGCGGAAAATCAAATATTATAGACGGTGTTCTCTTTTCTCTCGGGCTTACCGGTTCAAAGTCGATGAGGGCTGAAAAGCTTACTGATTTAATTTACAGACCGAATGATGATAAAGAAAAAAAACCTGATTTTGCAGAAGTTATAATCACTTTCGACAACACGGACAGAGCTGCGCCTATAGATTTGGATTATTTTACAATTTCAAGGAAAGTAAAACAAACGAAATCAGGATATTACAGCTATTATTACTTAAACGGAAAAACGTCGAGTTTGACAGAAATTCACGACTTTTTAGCAAAGGCGGGGGTTACGGTTGAAGGATACAATGTTGTAATGCAAGGAGACGTTTCGCAAATTATGGGAAGAATGAGTTCAATTGACAGAAGAAAAGTAATTGACGATATTGCGGGCGTTTCGGAATTTGAAGATAAAAAACAAAAGTCGTTTGATGAACTCGATATTGTAAAGGAACAAATAGATAAAGTAGATATCATTATTGAAGAAGTAAAATTTCGTCTTAAAAGACTTTTAAATGAGAGAAATACGGCATTAAAATATAATTCTTTAAGAGAAGAAAAAAGAAAGTATGAAGGATATTTGTTGCTTGCAAAATTAAAAGATGCCGAAATTGAGATTAAAAATGTTGAAAATGAATTGTTGCTTTTTGAAGAGAAAAAAATAAAGGAAGATGAAAAAATAAAAGCTTTTCAAATTAAAGTTGAAGAGGCGGAAGAAGAATTTGAACAAATTAATAAAGATATTAGAGAAAAAGGCGAAGACGAGCAAATAAGAATTAAAAAGGAAATAGAAGAAATTCGAGGAAAAATTACAGTTTATAAAGAAACGATTGAAGTTATAAAAAGAGAAAGAGAATCGTACGATTCGAGAAGGAGAGATCTCTTTTTAAAAATCGACACCGATAAAAAAGAATTGAATTTAATCGAAGAAAAGCTTTCTGAAGAAAAAACGAGAGAAGACGGGCTTTTGAGAGAAAAGGAAGAAAGAGTAAAAGAAAAAACTATTGTTTCGATAAATATTGCGCGCATGAGTGAAAGGTTTTCTGAACAAGCAAATGTTTTAAATGAAGAAAAGAGGAATTTGGAAAGCATAAAAAATAAAAAAGCTCAAATTATAAGGGACGAAGACAGACTTTTAGATTCGTTGAGAAGAAAAGCAAACGAAATTAGAGAAATTACAGCCGAAACGGAAGATTCAAAACAAAAAGCGTCGACTGCTCAGAGTGATATTAAAGTCGTCGTTTATGAAATAGAATCGCTTCAAAAAGAATCAAAAGGGCTTACAAACGACATAAGCGATTTGGAGTCCGCACTAAGCAGACTTCAAAAAGATATGACGGAAACAGACAACTCGATAAGAATTGCGGAAACGGAACATTCAAAAATAGAAGCGCGTGTTAGAGCGGGTGAGACGGGAAGCGCATACTCTCACGCGGTTGAAGACGTTTTAAAAGCTTCGAAAAGAGATGAGCTTTTCGGAATTTGCGGAACCGTTGCAAATTTGGGACGTGTAAACTCAAAGTATGCAACTGCTCTTGAAATTGCGGCGGGCGCCAGAATGCAGGCAATTGTTGTTGAAACGGACTCGGATGCCGCACATGCAATAAATTACTTGAAAAACAGAGGGCGTGGAAGGGCAACTTTTATTCCGTTAAATAAAATGGAAAGCAGACGATTTTTACAAAATCCGGATATTCCGGGCTTTATCGGCTATGCAATAGATTTAACGGAATATGAAAATAAATATGATTCCGCTTTTTGGTATGTTTTTAGAGATACGGTAATCGTAGACAACTTAACAAATGCACGAAAAAGCATTGGAAAATACAGAATTGTTACACTTGACGGAGAAGTTTTGGAAAAGAGCGGAGTAATGGTCGGCGGATCGATTTCGAAAAGAGGAGGAATTTCGTTTGCCGACACCGAAAAGAAAAAGCTGGAAGAGCTTACGGCCGAAATTCGAAATCTCTATGTAAAACGAGAAGAGCTTAAATATAAAACGGAAGACGTTTTAGGAAAAATTAAAGTTGCCGAAAAGAGAGTTCAAACGATAAGAAGCGAAATTGAACATAAAAACATGGTAATTGAAGAAATTAAAGGCAGAGAAGACAGACTCGAAGAGCTTTTAAGAAATAAACGAAATGTAATTTCGAATTTGGAAAATGAAAATAAAATAATGAAAGACGAGCTTACTTCTCTTTATGAAATTAAAAAAGAAACTGAACAAATGCAGCTTAATTCCGAAGAAATTATACAAAATATTGAATCGGAATTAAATAATCCGGAACTTGAAGAATTGAATAAAAAATCTCAAAGAATCGATGAAGAGATTAAAAGGCTTGAGAGCAGAATAAACGACGTAAAAGCGGAAATTAACGCTTTTGAATTAAAAGCGCAAAATTTAAAATCAAGCATTGAAGATTCAAGAAAAATGATTGAAGAAGCGGATTTGAAAAAAGATGAAGGAAATGTCAGAATTAAAGATTTGGAAAAACAAATAGAATTGTCTGAAGAAAAGATGAGAGAAAATGAAATTTTGGAAAGCAAAATGGCTGAAGATTTAAAAGCACTTCAAGACAAGAGAGTTGAAATCGATAAAAAGAGACTGGATTTAATAAGAAAGCTTGATAAAGTGATTCTTGACAGAGAAGAACTCGACGAAAAAGAAAAAGGTTGCAATCTTACACACGAAACATTACAAAAACAGGTTGAGTCGCTTAAGTATGAGATATCTGAAAAAGGAATAAGTGCAAGTGACGATGTTCCGGAATACAAAACGGTATATGTTACAATCGAGGCGCTTGAAAAAGAAATGGNTTCGATGGAACCTGTAAATATGCGAGCGATAGACGAGTACGACGAAGTAAATAAGCGTGCGGTCGAGTTAACGGAGAGAAGAGATATACTGTTTACCGAGCGAGAGCAACTCCTTAAGAGAATCGATCAGTTTGAAATTATGAAGAAAAACGCGTTTATGGAAGCTTATGAAGCGATTAATAAAAACTTCGGAGAAGTTTTTTATGAGTTGGCAGACGGAACGGGTGAACTTTTCCTTGAAAACCCGGACGATCCGTTTTCAGGCGGTATGACGCTTAACGCTCAGCCTAAGGGTAAAAATATTATAAGATTGGAATCGATGTCGGGCGGTGAAAAAAGTTTAACCGCGCTTGCGTTTTTAATTGCAATTCAAGTCTACAGACCCGCTCCGTTTTATGTTTTCGACGAAGTCGATCAAAACCTTGACGGTTGGAATGTTGAAAGAGTTGCAAACAGAATTCAAAAATCGTCAAAAGATGCCCAGTTCGTTGTAATTTCCCTTAGAAAACCGATGCTTGAAAAATCGGACAGAATTGTAGGTGTAACACAACAAAACGGAAAGACGCAAATTACGGGAATAAAAGTTAAATGAATTTTATGAGTTTTTTATGAATTGTGGTAAAAATGGAAAAAGGACAGTCGGATTCGGTAATTGAAATTGTAACTTTAGATTATTTTTTAGAAACTATTGAGGATTCTCTAACAAGTTGCGGTGTCGATATTGATGAAATTGATTTTGAAGATTTTCAATCAAATGAACCGATTCAGATTCTTGTCGAGCTTTCAAAATCGGGAAAAATAGATCCTTGGAATATTGATATCGTTGAAGTAACCGATTCATTTTTAAACAAAATAGAAGAAATGCAAATGACAGATTTGAGAATTTCCGGAAGAACTCTTTTATATTCATGCATTCTTCTCAGAATGAAATCACTTGAACTCATGCCGGAAGAGCGGGACGATTTTCCGGACGACGACTACATCAACGAATATGATATCGATTTTGACTCCGACAAAATTAAAATGCCTGCAATGCCGATTAGGCGTTTTGCAAAAAGGCCGGTTACACTTAACGAATTAATTGAAGAGCTTAAAAAAGCGGAAAAAACGGCAACAAAAAGAAAACAAAAGGAAAAAAATACAAAGCAGGAAATTGTATATGCGGAAGAATTGACAACGGAAGACGTTTTAAACATCGCTCACGAGGAAGTTATATTAAAGAGAACTGTTACGCTTTTAAAGATTTTAAAAAAATGGTTTAAAACAAGAGAATATGTAACGATTGAAGACGTTCTTTCCCTTCCGGACGGAGACAGAATTATGGATTATGTCACTCTTTTGTTTTTAACCGCAATGCATGAAATTATTTTGGTTCAGGACGTTGTATTTTCGGAATTAAGAATATATCCGCCCGCATTGGATTTGGAGGAGGTAAATTGAATTGACGCAATATGATGAAGCAACGGCTATAGTCGAAGCGGCACTTTTTGCATCGGGCGACACCGTTTCAATTGAAGATTTAATGAAAGTTTCCGGTATCGGAAAAAATAAAATTAAAGAAATAGTTGAGTTTTTATCAAACGACTATGCAAAAAAAGGTTCCGGAATTGAAATTGTTGATTTAAACGGCAGATACGTTATGCAAATCAAATCCGATTTTGCAAACAAAGTAAAGGATTTGGCACCCAAAGAACTTACGTCATCGCAGTTGAAAACACTTGCCGTAATTGCATATCATCAGCCGATTGCTCAGTCGACTGTTGTGGAAATGAGAGGCGGGAGCGCATATGAGCAAATAAAAGAATTGGAAGAAAGAAAATTCATTCATGCGAAACCGAGCGGTAGAACAAAAATATTAAAAACGACTTCGGTTTTTTCAGATTATTTCGGGATAGGCTCAACCGATACTGAAGAAATCAGAAATACGATGGCAAAAATATTGAGGGCACAAGGAGAACAAAGCGATTTCGGACAATGGAGCAGAAAGCAAAATATTTCGGTTACTACTCTTTACGAGTCTGTTTTGAAAATGTGCGGAATCTCAGAATATGAAGTCGTAAATCCTTATGAACCGGATGTAGAAGACTTGGAAATATTGAAAGATACCGACATTTTAATATTATCTAAAGGATATGAAAATAAAATAAACGAAATATTGGACATTCATGACTCAAGCGACGAAAATAACAAAACATATGAGTTTATGATTATAGAAATGTCTGCCACTACGTTTTCCGACCTTGAAAACAATATAAAATTGATACAAACGGAATTAGGAAACGACTTTAAACTTTACGGGAAAAAAGACAGACTTGAAAAAAACTTAAGAGATATAAAAGAATTGGAACAGCTCTACCGCGAAAAAGCGTTGCTTATTACAAAAAAAGCGTATCCTGTCACTGAAATGGCGGCACGGATTTTAAACGATCTCAATATTGCAATATCGATGGACGGAATTTCCGTTGCGCCAGATTACAAAGAAAGTTCAAAAGGTGAAAAAATAACAGGAGAAATATTAATTCCGACTCATAAAAATCAAAAAGGAAACTTGATAAAACGAGTCTGTGAAAAATACGATGCCGTTATCGACGGCTTGAAAAATAAATAAATAAATAAATAAATAATAGCAAAAAAATCTGTAAAAATATAAAAAATAAAAAACGAAAAACAAAAAATAAAAAAAAATAAAGAATTAAAAGTTTGATTAAATCAAACTTTTAATTCGGATGTACAGTGCGGGCAGCGTGTAGCGTCTTTTGCTACTTCCATTTTACAGAAATTGCAGAGGCGCACAGGTTCTGCCGGTTTTTCAGGCTCTTTCTTTTTCAGTTTTGACAAAAGTTTAACTATTGCGAATATACAAAGAGCGATAATCAAGAAATCAATTACTGTTAAAAAAAAGTTTCCGTATTGAATAATAGCCGCACCTGCCGCTTGGGCCGCTTCTACAGATTCGTAGGCATTTCCGTCAAGTGATATAAAGTATTTTGAAATATCGCTTCCGCCTGTAAAAAGACTAATTACCGGCATGAATATATCATTGACAAGTGACGTTACGATTTTTCCGAATGCGGCACCGATCATAATACCGACTGCCATATCTACTACATTGCCTTTAAAAGCGAATTCTTTAAATTCCTTCCATGTCTCTTTTAACATAAATTATCCGTTCCTTTCTCCCAATTTTTTTTAGGAGAAGTATATCTCAATAGTCTTTTATAGTGTTTAAAGATTTTCATTGAAAAACAAAAAAATAGGAAAAAATTGAAAAAAACAGAAAAACGAAAAATGAAAAAATAGAAAAGTAGAAAAAGCATTAAAACGGTTAATAAAAAAATAAAAAATAAAAAATAAACAAGATTAGTAAGTGATTTTCATAAATGTCCGAACTTTGTCATAAATGTAAAGGGAAAGGATTGTGCGGGAGAGCGGTTTGTCCTGTCGTTTCGAGATTTAACGGTATGAAAAAAGTAACGGAGAAACTTGAAAACAGGACTTTTGTTTTTGGAGCGTCTCCTCCTTCCGTTTTTGTCGGAAGCCGTACTTATCCGAAGCTTTCTGCAGGGCCATTGGTCCCGCCTGATATTGATATTCCCGATTTGAAAATAGGGCCTTCTTCTGAATTTTTATCAAACAGAATTGAAAAAAATCCGGATTTTTTAGAAAATTTGAAATTGTGGCACGATTTGTCAATTGAAGACGTAATTTCAATTCGCTCGATGATGGTACGGGCAAAGCATACTTTTATGCCGTCTGATGCCAAAACGGATAATATTTTGTTAGCGAAATCACAGGAATTGGCTTTATCTGCAAAGCCGATAGACACTGAAGTTTTGTTTAAAAAGCCGCTTTCTTCCGATTTAAATTTCGATTCCACTCTTATGCCGATGGGACCGTCCGGAAATATGAAAGATTTTAAAATTGCTGAAAATCCGAAAGTTCCAAGAGCGGTCGACTATTTAGTTTATGACACGGATGCGCTTGCATCAGATGTAATTGTAGAAATGGCAGGCAAAAACGTATCAAACGAACAAATTTCGAGATTGATGTCTATCGGACTTTTGGGACGCGACAGAAAACTCGTACCGACAAGATGGTCGATTACGGCAATCGATGATATTTCCGGAAAATCTCTCATTTCTGAAATTAAAGATTATCCTCAAATTCGAGAAATTACGCTATTTTCAGGAAATCTTTTCGGAAATTATTTTGAAATACTTCTGCTTCCCGGAAGTTTTGCCTTTGAAATGCTTGAAATATGGATGCCTAAAGCAGTTTGGTCGGGCGAAAGAACCGTAATTGAGCAAGACCACGAAGACTTTTACGGCAAAAGAGGATATTCCAATTTGACAGGAGGATATTATGCAGGAAGGCTTCCCGTTTTGGAATACTTAAAAAGCATAAAAAGACAAGCTTTCGCATTCGTAATCCGTGAAATAAGACCGGAATATTATGCACCGCTTGGCGTTTGGGTCGTAAGAGAAGCCGCACGCACCTCAATTGAAAATCCGAAAAAGATTTTCCAAACAAAAAGCGATGCACTTTCAGATATGGAAAAAAGAATTATAACACCAAGAACAGAATGGGAAGCCGCAACAAAACTCTTAAACAACAGAGCCGTTCAAATGAGACTCGACTCTTATTGAATATTTTAAAACCGTTTTATTTTTCCAGTCTTTGATACGCTCCTGAATCGTTTTTATTCTCTCGTCTTTGATACGTTCCCGAAACGTTTTATTTTTTCGGCTTTGATACGCTCCTGAATCGTTTTTATTCTCTCGTCTTTGATACGTTCCCGAAACGTTTTATTTTTTCGGCTTTGATACGCTCCTGAATCGTTTTATTTTCTCGTTTTTGATACGTTTTTGGTTTCGCTCATTCAACTTATATAAAAATGTTTCGATTTTTATTTTTTTATAAACATTAAATAATTCGCTTTCATTCATTAAATCATATAATTTGTTTAAAATTTTTATTAAAAAAATATTGATATTTTTATTAAATTGAAATTGACGGTATCGATATTCTTAATTAAATTGAAATTGGCGATATCGATATTTTTATTAAATTGAAATTGGCGGTATTTAAATGTACGAAATGAAAAGAAACGGGATTGTAAAATTTGTAGACAAAAATGATAAGAATTTTTTTGAAAGGGATTCGTTTGAAGACGTTTATTGTGTGTCAAGAGATATTCCGGAAATATTTATAAAGTGTTCTCCTGCGGAATATATTGTAATTGAGCCGGAAATCTCTGAAAAAGAGAAAAAAGTTTACGATTTTTTAATAAATATTATAAAGCTTTCAAACGATAACGAATTTTTAAAAGATTTGAATAAAAAAGAATATGTCAAAAGAAGTATTGAAAAGATATTGAATTTATATTCCGTCAATATTTCCGACAGCGAAAGACAAAAAATAGAATATTTTATTTTAAGAAATTTAATCGGGCTCGGGAAAATTCAGCCGCTTTTAGACGACCCGAACATAGAAGACATTTCATGCAACGGATACGATATTCCGCTTTATATACAACACGGAAAATACGGATCTCTTAAAACGAATGTTTATTTCGACAAAGAAGAACTCGATTCACTCATTCGAAGAATGGCTCAAATTTCAGGAAAAATGATTAACTTTTCAAATCCGATGGTTGACGCAACGCTTCCGGACGGGTCACGAATTCAAATAACTTTAGGTTCAGAAGTAACAACAAAGGGAAGTACGTTTACGATTCGAAAATTCCGTGAAAAACCGTTTCTTCCAATCGATTTGGTAAAGTCGGATATGTTTTCTCCGGAAATGATGGCATATTTACGTTTAGCGGTTGAAGAAGGATTAAATATAATGTTTGCAGGCGAGACCGCAAGCGGAAAAACAACAGCAGTTAATGCAATTTGCTATTTTATTCCCATTCTTAAAAAAATCGTATCTATTGAAGATACAAGAGAGTTAAATTTGGTTCACAAAAACTGGATCCCCGGCGTTTCAAGAAACGCCGGCATTTCAGAATCGGCAGAAGCTTACGATTCCGGAAAAACCCGTCATGGAACAGAAATTTCTTTATATGATTTATTAAGAGCGGCAATGCGACAAAGGCCTGACTATATAATTGTCGGAGAAATAAGAGGACGCGAAGCATACGTTTTATTTCAGGCAATGGCAACAGGGCATGCAACTATTTCAACAATTCATGCAGAATCGATTGAAAATTTAATTCACAGATTGGAAAATCCCCCGTTAAACGTTCCAAGATCAATGATTCAAACACTCGACATATTAGTTATTTTGGAAGAAGTAAAAGAAAATGAAAAAGAATTTAGAAAATGTACATCGATTCATGAAATTATAAAAACCGATCCGAATACTAAAGAAATAATTACAAACGACATTTTTAAAATGCTTCCGGAAAATAAACAAATAATTTCGGAAAACTCGTACGTATTCAATAAAATAAAAACAAAAAGAGGATGGGACGATGAAAAAATGAAAAGCGTTTATGAAAGATACACAAAAGGATTTATGTAAAGAGCGAGCGGGCAGTGAAATATGAAAATTTTGAAACTGTTTTTTAATAAAATTATAATTTATTATAAAAAAAAGTCTTATAGTATTTTTGGGAAATATTTTTTAACATTTGATTCCGAAAAAACAAAAAGAATTATGAAAATGAGTCGTTTAAACGTAAATTTTCCGATGTACATTTCATGCTTGTCACTATTGATTTTAATATTTTTCATATTATATTTGACCCACAGCACACTTATTTTATATTTAATAAATGAAATGAATGATTTAAAAATGCTTAAAATCGTTTTAATTTCGATTTTTATATTTTGGTTTTTTATTATAATCCTAACGATTTTTATTTTTTCAATTTACCCGTATTTAAAAATAAAAGAACGGGAGCACAAAATTGACAAAAACATGTCTCAATTTATGCATATTATGTTTATATTCACATCGGCCGGAACAAGCATAAGTGAAATTATGAAAAATATTCAACACATAGGAATAGAAGACGAAATAAAAAGCGAATGCAACAACATTTACAAAGAAACCGAACTGTTCGGAACAGATATATGTACCGCAATTGAAAACACAAGAAAAACGATGTGTTCGGAAAATCTCAATTCATTTTTTGAAGGAATAGAAAATATATTGATTACGGGCGGAGATATGCCCGATTATGTCAAAAGGTCAAAAGAAAAAAAAACGGAATTTATAAAAATAAGAAACGAACAAACCAATAAAAAAATCGATTTGTTCTGCGAAATATTCATTTTGGGATTTTTAGCGGCACCGCTTTTTTTCCTCTTGATGAGTTTGACAATATCGGCCGGAGGCGGGTCTCAATTGAGTCTGATGAAATTCGTATCTTACAATTTGATTCCCGCACTGGGCATAGGTTTTTTAGTCGTGTCCGGCTTGGGAATCGAGTGAACAATCTTTAAGTTCTTTTCTGAACTCTCTGTTGGCGCGCATGGAGCAGAAATGTTCCCCACACATAGAGCAATAATGCGCGGTTTTATGTCCTTCGTCGGGAAGGGAGGCATCGTGAAACTTCATCGCTTTCTCGGAATCCAACGCGAGATGGAACTGNTCTTTCCAGCGGAACTCGTATCGGGCTTTGCTCATCGCGTAATCGCGANAGTAGGCGGTAGGATGTCCCTTTGCCAAATCTGCCGCGTGTGCAGCCAGTTTGTAGGTTATCACCCCCTCTTTCACATCCTCCTTGTTGGGAAGTCCCAGATGCTCTTTCTGCGTAACATAACAGAGCATGGCAGTCCCGTACCATCCTATCATTGCCGCGCCTATGGCAGATGATATATGGTCGTAGCCCGGAGCAATATCTGTTACCAACGGTCCCAGGGTGTAGAAGGGCGCACCGTTACAGAGTTCTATCTGTTTTTCCATGTTCTCCTTGATTTTATGCATCGGAACGTGTCCCGGACCTTCAATAAATACCTGAACATCGTGTTCCCAAGCCACTTTTGTCAACTCTCCCAAAGTTTCGAGTTCGGCAAACTGTGCTCTGTCGTTGGCATCGGCAATGCATCCGGGTCTCAACCCGTCGCCCAAGGATATCGCCACATCATATTGAGCCAGAATTTCGCAAATTTCTTCAAAGTGTTCGTAGATGAAACTCTCTCTCTTGTGAGTTGTGCACCAGTTTGCAATAATCGAGCCGCCGCGAGAGACGATGCCGGTTAACCTTCGTAAGGTCAGGGGGATATGACGCCATCTTAAGCCGGCATGGATGGTGAAGAAATCCACTCCCTGTTCTGCCTGCTCGATAAGGGTATCTCTGAAGAGCTCCCATGATAGGTCTGCAACGTTTCCGTTTACTTTTTCGAGAGCCTGATAAAGTGGCACCGTTCCCACCGGCACGGGTGAGTTTCGGATAATCCATTCGCGTGTCTCGTGGATATTGTCGCCGGTTGACAGGTCCATGATTGCATCGGCGCCCCATCGGAAAGCCCATACCGCTTTTTCCACCTCCTCTTCAATGGAAGATAGGACAGGCGAGTTGCCTATGTTTGCATTTATTTTTACTAAAAAGTCGGTACCGACAATCATGGGTTCGCACTCCGGGTGATTGATATTGGCGGGGATGATTGCCCGCCCCGCGGCAACCTGCTGTCTGACAAATTCGGGAGTAACATACCTTGGAATTTCGGATTTGAAAGGCATCCTGGGGTCAGATTTGAACTTCTCGGTTACCTTGTCAATAAGTTGGTTCTCCCTTATCGCGACAAACTCCATTTCGGGCGTGATTATGCCTTTGCGGGCGTAGTACATCTGGGTAACGGGTGCGCCTTTCGCTTTTCGAGGATAGCGGTTTATATGTTGAAAACGGAGAGCGTCGAGTGATTTATCGTTCAGCCTCACGCGTCCATACTCCGATGAGAGTTGTTCCTGTTTCTCGGTATCGGCTCTCTCCTCTATCCAACTCTCTCTTATTTTAGGAAGTCCGGCTTCAAGATCGATGTTCGCTGTTTCGTCGGTATAAATTCCCGAAGTATCATACACCACTACCGGAGGATTATGGATTGTAGTCCCATTCTCGTCTATCGTGTCCGAAAGTTCTATCTGCCTCATCGGAACGCGAATGTCCTCTCTACTTCCCTGTACATAAATTTTTTTTGAACCGGGAAGCGCTCCTTTTGTTACTTTAATTTTCTTCATATTGTATTCCGATATTAATACCGGTACAGCTTATAAATATTATTCTTTATTTTTAATTCACATACGGAAAATTCGAGATATGCTTACCCGGAACAAATCTCAAAAACTGTCTAATAACGTAAATTGGTCAAAAAGGAACTTATTTAGAATTTAGAATGGAAAATCGAAAGGAAAACACGTACTCCTGCAATGTCGGAATAGGAGTATCAACACACAACAGGACATAATATTATAGCTCGTAGTATAATTTAAAAAATAGTAATATTAAATATAATAATAATATTAGCAATATATATAGGATTATATAAACCAAAATGATTGCTATCATTTCAAACATTATACTCACTTTTAAATTTTTTTAATTTTAAGTCTCTTTTAATTAATACACTGTCAGAAGATTATATTAACTTGTCTAATTAGACATGCACAGTTTTCTTTGCATGTCCCGTCCGGATATTTTGCATCTGATTGCATAAATTGTAAAATATATTTGTAAAATTCTTCCATATACAGGAATGCATCATAAAAACTAAAATATTCGGATAGTTTAGTTAAATTGATTATAATTTTATCAATATAATTGTCGTTGGATAAGTATCGCCCGGGGGCACTCACGCGTATGCGGGAAAGACTATATCTGAGAGATTATTTGAAAACATAAGAACAGATTACACAAAAAACAACATTGAACAAATGCAAAAAAATAAAGACAATATTATAGTAAATAAATTTATAAGATAATCACCTTATATATAATTTAGAGCTTTATTGTTTGGACGAAGACTATTATATAGATACTGTTTTCTCCGATTTCTCCGATTATAAAGAAGCTCTTTATGTTGCAATGCAAGACAATGGGTTTTTTAAATATAATAAAAAGTGAGGTGTATTGATGGAATACTGTTTATGCGATGTTATAGACATTTTGCCTTTTATTATAAATTACAATAAAAAAGACGAAATTGTCAAAAAAG
>JGI24707J26582_10001186_pt1 | contig 20750 bp, 15 predicted proteins | sample BioPla1DNA1_FD_26582 | JGI IMG/M metagenome (IMG submission 26582)
TTCATTCTGGGCTGCTACATTCAACGCTCAAATGTCGGCTGAAATAGCAACACAGAACAGCATGCTTCTTACCGGCGATTATTCACCCGACGATTACATTAAAGCTATCAACCCTATCTGGGCTGAAAACTTTAATTAATATCTACACAGTTATCTGAAAAGAAAAATAGCTTATTTACATCCCTGTATGAGCTTCTGCTCATATAGGGATGCTACTTAATAAGGTGGTAAATATGAACAAATATTTTGGCAACAAGCTGGCAATATTTATATTTGCTTTTCCTGCACTTTTGCTCTTTACAGTTTATGTAGTATACCCTATTCTTCCTGAGCTTATGATAAGCTTTCAAAAAAATGACGGCTTTAAAAGCATGGGGTTTGTAGGGTTTGAAAACTATGCGAAAGTACTGAAGGATCCAACCTTTTGGAGATCAAACAAGAATACATTTATAATGGTATTAGTCTCTCTGTTTGCAGGCTTGCCTATTTCACTGCTTTTTGCTCTGGTTTTGGACAGAATAAGTGATTCTCCCAGAAGATTCTTTAAATCCAGCAGTGTGTTACCGGCTGTGCTGCAAGTAACTGTAATTTCGCAAATGTGGATTGCAATTTATGAACCCCAATGGGGTCTTATAAACAGCATTTTAAGGGCAGTGGGGCTGGAAAAATATGCGCTGGCATGGCTTAGCGATAAAAAAACAGTAGTTCTGGCCATCACGGTAGCATTTCTGTGGCAGTATTTAGGTTTGAACGCTCTGCTTTTCTATACAGGCATTAAAGCTATCCCAAAGAACTACTATGAGGCTGCCACCATCGACGGAGCCGGATTTTTCCGGGTTAGTTTCAGTATAACAATCCCTCTCTTGCAGGATGTAATTAAATATGTGCTTGTCCTTTCAACACTCGGATGTATGTCTCAGTTTGCTCATGTAAGGACTATGACAGCCGGCGGCCCCGGAGACATATCAAGAACTGTCATTTATCAATTGTATTTTAAAGCGTTTTCAGCCTCAGATTACGGTCAGGGTTGTGCAATCGCCATTATATTCGTAATAGAGTGTCTTATTCTGACATTTTTTATCAATCGCTTCGTAGCAAGAGAGAAAATTGAGTATTAGATAGGATGGTGGATTGGACATGAAACATAAAAGTGTTAAAGCATTAATAAATTTCATAATGACTATTATCGGAATAACTTTTCTTTTCCCATTATTCTGGATGCTGAATATATCCTTTAAAACAAGAAGTGAAGTATATGACAATCCTTTCGGATTGCCTGAGGAATGGGTTTTTAACAACTATGGCGATGCCCTTGAAAAATTTAATTTTCCAAGATACTTATCAAACAGCATCATTTACTCGGTAAGTACAATTATCATAACAGTTCTCCTGGGGAGTATGCTGGCATACTGTATCAGCAGAATGAAGTGGAAACATAAAGGTTTTGCACTGAGCTACATATCCATGGGTCTGATAGTTCCCGCCCAGGTGGTTATTATTCCAATACTTATTATGACAAACAAAATAGGATTGAAGGGCACTCATCTTGGACTGATATTGCCCTATTCGGCATTTGCACTTTCTTCATGCGTGCTGATGCTTTATGCGTTTTTCAGAGGTTTGCCGGTTGAACTTGAGGAGGCTGCCTGTATTGACGGATGCAATGTTTATCAGACGTACTTCAGGATAATTCTGCCGATTGTGAGGCCTGCCATTGCAACTCAATGCGTTTTAATATTTATGAACACCTACAATGAATTCTTCTTAGCTTTTATTTTAGGTGCAGAAGATAAGATTCGCCCATTAACTGTTGGATTATTGAATTTCTTTGTCAGTATAGGAGTAAATCACTGGGGCCAGATTGGAGCCGCCATGATTATAACAAGTTTACCCACAATTATTGTGTATATTATCGGAAACGAGCAAATAGAAAAAGCGCTAACTGCAGGAGCTATTTTAAAATAATTGGCTTTCTTGACGAGACAGATGGAAAATAGATTGTACCGGTTAGTACGAGCGATATAAATGGGGGGAAACAATAATGAAAATTCTTGGATCAAAAAAAGGTAAATTAAGGCGAAAGTCATCTATTACCGTAGATAAAAAACCTAAAAGTTCCAAAAAACCATTGTTTTCATCTTTAGAAGGTATTCTGAGAAATATCAAGATACGAACCAGACTTATAATATCTTTTTTGGTTATTTCGCTTGTGCCGCTTGCCATAACCGGTATTATAGGGTTTAGTAAGTCGAGCCAGGCCATAGAAAGCAAAATAAGAGCATATTCCGATCAGATTACCATACAGCTGGGGAAGAATATACAGACATCAATCTCCCAGGTAGAAGGAATGGCTAATGATATAACCCTCAATAAAGATATCCAGAACGGACTGGAAAAATTCAAGTCTATGGATGAAATGGGAAAGGTAGCTCTATCCCAAAAGATTAATTCGGCTATTGCTTCAAAAGCAACGGGTGATATACGCGGTGTAGAAATCTTTGTTAATGGCAACAGTATATTCTCAAATGGAGTACAAAGCTCCGAGTTTTCCGTTGAAGAAATGAATAAGATTACAGAGTCGGCAGATAATAGTGGCGGTAAAGCTTCATGGAACTTTATCAGCAGAAAAAACGAAACTAAGAAAATCCTCGTAATGTCAAAGGATATCAAATCTTTAAATACCGGAAGCAAAATAGGATTTATTAATATATATGTGAGTGCAGATTACTTTTTAAAAAACATTCAGGAAATTGACTTAGGTGATGGAGTCGGGATTATTGTTCTTAATTCCAAAGGAGAGGTTATAGCAGATAAGGACTCTACAGTTGAACCCGGGGAGCATTTTGCGGAGGATTCGCTCATAAAGAATATTCTTGAATCCGAAGAATCAAAATCACAATCTGTATATAAGCTAAACGGACAGAATCATCTTTTGTGTCAGTGATGATATAAACAGTGTGGCCGGGGTGGTATATGATACTCAAAAGTTGAGTGAGATTGCTCTGGTAGCGGTAAAATCCCTTAATGACAAGGCTATGGAAACCAAATCTGTTTCAGCACAAATTATCGATGATATAAACAGCCTTAATGAAGACATGAAAGAAATAAAAAATATTACGAACTTAATTGCGGGCATATCCGAACAAACCAACCTGCTCTCATTGAATGCTGCAATTGAGGCTGCCAGAGCGGGTGAAGCCGGGCGCGGTTTTGCCGTGGTTGCAGAAGAGGTTAAGAAACTTGCAGATCAATCAAAGGATGCCTCGGTAATGATAAGCAGCATTATACAAAGGATACAGACAAAGACTGAAATCACCGTTGATGCTGCAAACCGTTCAAGCTCGATAGTTGGCAAACAAATGGAAGCAGTTTATGAAACCGACAATTCATTTAAGACTATTTTTAGTTCAATGGAAGCAATATCCCAGATGATAAAAGAAGTTGAGAACTCATTAAAGGTAGTGTTGGATTCCAAGACTATTGTTATGTCAACCATGGAAAATGTCTCAGCAGTTTCAGAAGAAGCTGCGGCAACGTCTGAGGAGGTAGCTGCAAGTACTGAGGAACAGATTGCATCCGCACAAGCCTTATCTGCCCTTGCAGAAGAATTGAGCAGTATGGCGGAGGAATTGGAAAAAACAATATCACAATTCAAAATTGCATAACACTTGCCTTTGCAATATACAGTCTTAATACAAATGAACAAAAGGAGAGTTAAAATGAACAAGGTCCTATCAGAGTTTGTCTTATCTGATATTCTGGTTAAGTATTTGATCGGTGAAGACGGTAAAGTCGGTCTGGAAGTGTTGCCGGCCGCTTTAAAAGACAAGGCTGGAGCAAAGAAAAACTATAGCCTGGATTCAATCGTTCAGGCTCATATCAGAGGCGATGATTTTTCAGGAGGCTTTGCTAACGGTCATACCATGAGGAATGGACAAACTACTTCTGAGTTTAGATATGATAGTCAACAGGCAGAAAATGAAAATGGCCGCCAAAGGATAACCACTGTCTTAAAAAACAACAGAGGACATTATGTCACTCATATATTGACATATACTGAAGGGCTGGAAGCCTTTGAAGTAAAAACGGTGTTTTCCAATAAATCCGATTATCCCATCGATCTGGAAATGCTGTCCAGCTTCTCTTTGGGGGGAATAACTCCATTTGTTGACGGTGAAGCTTCTGAACAAATTAATATCCATAGAATCCGCAGCTGCTGGAGCAATGAGGGAAGACTCATAACTGAAACGGTTGAAGACTTGCAGCTTGAGCCGTCCTGGTCACAGCATGGCGTAAGGGCAGAAAAATTCGGTCAGATTGGCTCCATGCCGGTACGAAAGTATTTTCCTTTTGTTGCTGTGGAAGACACTGGTGAAGGAGTTATTTGGGCGGTGCAGCTTGCATGCGCATCCTCCTGGCAGATGGAATTATACAGGCGGGATGACGCTTTATGTGTATCAGGCGGTATAGCAGACTACGACTTCGGCCACTGGATGAAAACATTGAAGCCCGGCGAGGAATTTGAGACACCATCAGCCTATTTAACAGTTGGCTGCGGTAGTATAGATGAGGTATCACAAAGACTATTAACAATACAAAGACAACATTTTGACAGGATTAACAAGTTTGAAAGACTGCCGGTTATATTTAATGAATTCTGCACTACCTGGGGGTATCCATCCCATGATAATATTAAAAAAATCCTCTATATTATAAAAAACAGGGGAGTGGATGTTTTTGTTATCGACGCAGGCTGGAGTGCAGATAAGGAAAACGGATGGGATACTACAGTAGGAGATTGGATTGTCAGTCCTGAGTTATTTCCTCAGGGCCTTGAAGAAACAGTACGCATGATTAAAGAAGCCGGAATGATTCCGGGAATCTGGTTTGAGTTTGAAAATTGCTGTCTGAAGGCAAAAGCTTATGAGAACTATGATCACCTTTTAAAGAGAAACGGAAAGGTTATCACTTCAGGAGTCAGACGTTTTTGGGATATGTGCGACCCTTGGGTTAACGATTATCTATATGAAAAAGTAATATTGATGCTTAAAAAATACGGTTTTAAATATCTCAAGGTAGATTACAATGAAACCATAGGTGTTGGCTGTGACGGAAATGAATCTCTTGGAGAAGGCTTAAGGCAGAGAGTTCTTGCCTCCCAGGCCTTTTTCAAAAGAATCAGGGAGGAAATACCCGATATTATTATTGAAAACTGTTCATCGGGAGGACATCGGCTTGAACCTTCAATGATGGCATTATGCGACATAGCTTCATTTTCTGATGCCCATGAATGTGAAGAGATCCCCATTATCGCAGCCAATCTCCACCGGGTAATTAATCCATGCCAGTCCCAGATTTGGGCAGTACTCAGAAAATCAGACAGCAGAAAGAGAATTGTGTACTCAATTGCCAACACCTTCCTTGGTGTTATGTGCCTGTCCGGCGATGTTTACGATTTAAATGAGGAGCAATGGGACTTGGTCGATGAAGGGATTAGTTTCTATAATTCAGTCTCCGACATTATTATGAATGGTTCAACCAGGTTTTACGGCTCAGGCATAAAAAGCTACCGTAATCCAAAGGGATGGCAGGCAGTTGTAAGAGAGTCTGCTGACAAGAAGGAAGCCCTGGTAATTCTTAATTCCTTCAACGGGAAATTCCCGGCTGAAATTCAAATCCCGGTTAATGATTCATATAAAATAAGCAGAATTTACAGCGCGTTTGAAAATCTGGTCCTTATTAAAGATGGTATGCTGCATATCAGTATAAAGGAGCAGATGGAAGCGGTTGCTGTCCATTTAATATCTTAAGATTCAGTCCGGCGGTTCTTCTGCTCCCTCCCCCCCAAAGAAAAAACCAGAAAATTAGCGCTCCGTTCCAACATCCGGTTTCTAGTCGCGCCCGCTACGCAATCCATGCTTCGCTTTAAATCGTGGCAGGCCATGCCGCTTAATAAAATTTTTAATAGAGAAGTATTGATAATTGCATAGTAAAAAGTTTTCGCACAGTCTACCACCCCCCTGGTTTACGAAAATAATTTTATTGACTAGAAAAGTAATTGCTGATAAAATCAAAGTAGAGCGAAACGTTTCACGATTGTAGGTGATCAAAATAGCATCGACCATTAAGGACGTAGCAAAGTACACGGGACTTTCTATAGCAACCATATCTAAATATATTAACGGCGGAAATGTACTTGATAAAAATAAACAAATCATTGATGAAGCCATAAAGGCTCTTGACTTTAAAGTAAACGAAATTGCACGTGGTCTTAAGACTAATAAAACAATGACTATCGGGGTTCTCATTCCTGATTTTAAAAATATATTTTTTACCACGGTTGTTTCAAATATTGAGAATGTACTGATTCAAAACGGATATAGCACTATTATATGTGATTATAAAAATGACAATGTACTGGAGAAAGAGAAGTTTAATTTTCTTGTAAACAAGCAGGTCGACGGTATCATCATCATACCGCAGGGAGATGATGTCCGGCATATCAAAGAGCATATCAATAAGAATATGCCGCTGGTGCTTGTTGACAGGGCTCTGGAAGGTGTGGAATGCGATACCATACTGGTTGACAACATGAATGCATCATACAACGCTGTGGAACATCTGATTACAAGAGGGCACAAGAGTATAGGCATAATATGTGGCCCGGATAATATTTTTACAGCAGTTGAACGTCTGAAAGGATATATGCGGGTTCATAAGGATTATTCAATGAAAATCGATGAGTCCCTGGTGAAAAAAGGCGACAATGATGTAGAGAGCGGTTATACACGTCTTAATGAACTATTGGATTTACAGGTCCCTCCAACAGCAGTATTTGTTACAAATTATGAAATGACGTTGGGGGCTATCATGGCATTAAATGAAAGAAATATTAAAATACCCGATGAGCTTTCCATTGTTGGCTTTGACAATCTGCATATGGCCAGGATTGTAAAACCCTCCTTGTCCATTGTTGTCCAGCCGATGGAACAAATAGGCGAGATAGCTGCCAATACTATATTAAGAAGGTTAAGGGGCGACATGAGCAACTATCCTTCTATGGTAAGATTAAAAACTGAACTGATGATAAACCAGTCAGTGAAAGACCTGAGAGGTTGAAGGTGTTTTTTGGCACCTGTGATATTTTTTTAAGTCAGAGCGAAACGTTTAGCGACAAATTGCTTGCTGTTAGCAAAATGTTTAGAGCAAATCAGTTAAAATGTTTTGCAGAAAATTTCATAAAGGAGTATCCGTATGAAAAACCTTCTATTAGGAATTGATATTGGCACCTCAGCATGTAAAGCTGCTGTTATGGATTTGGACGGCAGGATCATAGCCCAGTCAACCAGTGCTTATCCGGTGTACTACCCGGCTCCCGGCTATGTGGAACAAAATCCTGAAGAGTGGTGGGAAGGTGTATGCCTTGCAATTCGGGAGATTCTTTCAACAGGTGGGGTGGACACCAATGATATTGCCGGAATAGGACTTGACGGCCAAAGCTGGTCGGCTATTCCAATTGACAGAAAAGGTAATGTGCTTGACAACACACCAATCTGGATGGATACGAGAGCTTCTGATCTGTGTAAAAACGTTACTGAAAGAGTTGGATTTGATCGTATTTTCAGTATCAGCGGCAATTCATTTGAACCCTCATATACAACGCCCAAGATTCTTTGGTTTAAGGAAAACAAACCAGATCTCTATAAAAATACATACAAATTTTTGCAAAGTAACAGTTATATTGCGTTCATGCTTACAGGTGCCATAACGCAGGACAGCTCACAAGGCTATGGATTACATATGTTCAACATGGAAAAAGGAACATATGATGATCAATTGTGTGAGGAACTGGGAGTTGACCGGGATAAGCTTCCAGACATTTACCCATGTCATCAGGTAATTGGCGGGGTGACCCAAAAGGCTGCTGAAATGACAGGACTCAGGCCAGGCATACCTGTTGTGGCAGGTGGTTTGGATGCTGCCTGCGGCACATTGGGCGCAGGTGTGTACAAGGTTGGCCAGACACAGGAGCAGGGCGGTCAGGCGGGTGGTATGAGTATTTGCGTAAATCGCGCTCTTTCACATCCAAAACTTATACTAAGCACCCATGTGGTACCCGGATTGTGGCTCCTTCAGGGAGGAACTGTAGGAGGAGGCGGTGCCATCAAATGGTTCAGTGAACAGCTGTGCGCCGGTGAAGCTTCACAGGCGAAACTCGAAGGCACCAGTATTTTCAAAATCATGGATGATGAAGCGGCAGCTGTTTCACCAGGCTCAGACGGATTGATTTTCCTTCCTTATATGGCAGGGGAAAGATCCCCTTTATGGGATAAAAACGCCAAGGGCGTGTTTTTCGGACTCGGATATGATAAAACAAGAGCTCATATGATCCGGTCGGTAATGGAGGGATGTGCTTATGCACTTTACCATAATATGCAGACAGCCGAAGAAAGCGGTGTCAAATCCGACATTCTCAATGCAATGGGTGGAGCTGCCAACAGCAGATTGTGGACCCAGATTAAAGCCGATGTTACCGCAACCCCAATACAGGTACCCGCTTCAGATACGGCCACCACTCTTGGAGCATCAATACTGGCGGGAATTGGAACAGGTGTATACAAGAGCTTTGAGGAAGCGGTTGAAAGAACAATTCAAATCACGAGACTCCATGAGCCGGATATGAAAGCTCACGACAAATACATGAAATACTATGAGATTTATCTTGAACTGTATGAAAAATTAAAGGATTCTATGAAAAAAATCAGTGAGATTCAAAATATTTAATATAAGAGAGGTGGGTTTGCAAATGAAAGCAGCTGTTTTACACGCAAAGGGAGATTTAAGGTATGAAGAATACCCAACTCCGGTTATTGGTAACAATGAGGTATTGGTAAAGGTAAAAGTCGCAGGTATCTGCGGTTCGGATATACCGAGGGTTAATTCAGGAACGGCACATTACTTCCCGATTGTTTTAGGACATGAGTTCTCGGGTGAGGTTGTACAAACCGGTGAAGGTGTAACAACCCTCAAGCCTGGAGACAGAGTTTCATGCGCTCCTCTGCTGCCTTGTATGAAATGCGGAGACTGCCAGAAGGGCGATTATGCTTTATGCAAGAACTACAGCTTTATAGGTTCCAGAGAACAGGGCGGATTTGCTGAGTATGTAAAGCTTCCTGAAAGAAATGCCATAAAATTTGAAGACACCGTAAGCTTCGAACAAGGTGCTTTCTTTGAACCTTCCACCGTAGCGCTGCATGGGCTGAAACTGGCAGACTACAGGGGCGGAGAGGATGTTGCTATTCTCGGAGGAGGCACAATAGGTCTTTTTACCGCCCAATGGGCTAAAATTCTGGGAGCCAGAAGGGTCTTTGTATTTGATATTGTTGAGGAAAGACTTGAACTGGCAAAGAAGCTTGGTGCCGATATCGTTATCAACACAATGGACAGAGATTTTAAGGAAAAAGCCATGGAAATGACTGAAAACAGAGGATTTGGTTTTGTTTATGAGACAGCCGGAGTTGATGTTACCGAGAAATTGGCCTTTGAACTTGCCGGAAACAAATCAAGTGTCTGCTTTATCGGAACACCCACAAAAGATCTCACATTTACTCCCAGATTATTCGAGAACATGAACCGTAAAGAGTTCAGGCTCACAGGTTCATGGATGTCTTATAGCGCACCTTTCCCCGGCAGTGAATGGTCTGATACAGCGTATTATTTTGCAACCGGTCAGCTTAAATTTGATGAGAGTCTGATATTTAAGAAGCTGCCCATGTCACAGGCTGCTGAAGGCTTTGAAATGTATAAGACACCCGGTTTGGTAAAAGGCAAAATCTTATTGATTAATGAATAGGAGAGTATAAGATGAGTGGTTTACATCCAATGAAGGAAATAGTAAAAAAACAGAAAATGGGGGTTCCTGTCGGGATTTATTCAGCCTGCAGTGCAAATGACCTGGTCTTAGAGGCGGTGATGGAACGCGCAAAAGAGAGTGACGATGTCGTACTGATAGAAGCTACCGCCAATCAGGTTAATCAGTACGGAGGCTACACCGGAATGCTGCCTGCCGATTTTAGAAACTTTGTATACAATCTTGCAGATAAGGTTGGATTCTCAAAAGATAAAATTATTTTGGGAGGAGATCACCTGGGACCGCTGACCTGGAAAAACGAGCCTGCCCAAAGTGCCATGGAAAAATCTAAGGAACTAATCAGACAATTTGTGCTGGCAGGGTTCACAAAAATACATATCGATACCAGTATGCATCTGGGAGACGATAATGCCAATGAAAAACTGGACACAAAAGTGATTGCTGAAAGAGGCGCAGTTCTGGCTGAAGTAGCCGAGGAATCCTATAAAGAGCTCAAAGCAAGTCAACCTGAGGCCATTCATCCGGTTTATGTTGTGGGAAGCGAGGTTCCCATCCCCGGCGGCAGTCAGGATGAAGAGGAAGGGCTTCAGGTAACCAGAGTGGCAGATTTCGAAGAAACAGTACAGGTTTTCAAGGATGCATTTGTTAAGCATAACCTTGAAAATGCCTGGGAGAATGTTATTGCAGTCGTGGTGCAGCCGGGGGTTGAATTTGGTGACGAAAGTATTCATGAATACAGCAGGGAAGCGGCAAAAGAGCTGTGTGACTCATTGAAAAAATATCCTGATCTTGTATTTGAAGGCCATTCAACAGACTACCAGACAAAATTTGCTTTCCGTGAAATGGTTCAGGACGGTATAGCCATCCTGAAGGTAGGACCCGCCTTAACATTTGCTCTGAGAGAGGCACTTTTCAGTCTTTCATACATCGAGAATGAGCTGATAACTGAAAATACCGGGAAAAAACCCTCAGGATTTATTGAAGTGCTGGAGGAGGTAATGCTGAAAAACCCTGATAACTGGAAAAAGCATTATCATGGTGACGAGCACAGGCTTAAGCTTGCCAGAAAATATAGTCTGTCGGACCGGTGCAGATATTATCTTCCCTTACCTGAGGTCCAGAAGGCCATTAATCAATTGTTCGAAAACCTGAAATCAGTAAAGATACCATTAACCCTTATAAGTCAGTATATGCCTTTACAATATATTAAAATCCGGGAAGGGAAATTGAACAATGACCCGGTCAGCCTGGCAAAGGACAGAGTGGTTAATTGCATCGATGAGTACCTTTATGGCTGCAGGCAGTAAAAAAATTAAATCAGGATTTCATAAAAGAAAGGATGGATATTTATGTTAAAAGGAATTCCCTCAATTATTCCACCAGAGCTGCTGAAAATACTTATGGAGATGGGACATGGTGATGAGATTGTTATCTCGGACGGCAATTTCCCCGCAGCAAGTATTGCGCAAAGACTTGTAAGATGTGATGGTCACGGCATTCCGGAAATTTTGGATGCAGTTCTGAAATTCTTTCCGCTGGACCCGTATGTAGAAGCACCTGTTATGCTGATGCAGGTAGTACCCGGAGATCCTGTAGAAACCCCCATATGGGATGTCTACAAGGAAATTGTAAAAAAGCATGAGCCGGAAAACAATAAATTTGAAAATATTGAGCGTTTTGCTTTTTATGAAAGAGCAAAGAAAGCTTATGCAGTTGTCGCAACAGGTGAGAAGGCGCTATATGCCAATATAATCCTGAAAAAAGGTGTTGTTGTCGAATAACAGTAAAAATAAAAGGATAAGGAGAGATGAAAATGGCAGATTTGAAAAACGACATTATTGATCCAAAACTTGTTCCCCAAAGAACCCTTCGTGGCGGAGGGAAAATGCCTGGTATAGGTATGGGTACCTTCGGTTCAGACCGTTTCAGTGCAGAAGATATCGCAGCAGCAGTAAAAGGCGCAGCTGAAGTAGGCTACAGGATGTTCGACTGTGCATCCGTTTACGGAAATGAACATCTGATAGGCGAAGTTTTTGAAGATATTATGAAGACCGGTATCAAGAGGGAAGAACTATTTATCACCTCCAAAGTTTGGAACGACATGCATGGTAGGGGAGATGTACTTCTTTCCTGCGCCAAAACCCTGAAAGATCTGAAACTGGACTACATTGATCTTTATTTTGTACACTGGCCTTTCAGGAATTTCCATCCGAAAGGAGCACCTCCGGATTATCATAACAAGGATGCAAAACCTTATAATCATGATGAATACATGGAAACCTGGTACCAGATGGAGAGACTGGTAAAGGCCGGTTATGTCAGGTATATAGGCACATCCAACATGACAATACCCAAACTGAAGCTTTTGATCCGCGATTGCACGATTATGCCTGCTGCCAACGAAATGGAGCTTCACCCCTGCTTCCAGCAGCCTGAACTGTTTAACTTCTGTAAGGACATGGGGATACAACCCATCGGTTTCTGCCCCATCGGTTCTCCGACGCGTCCCGACAGGGATAAGACTCCTGATGATTTTGTGGATATCGAGGACCCGATTGTTGTTAAAATCGCAAAGGCTCATAATGTGCATCCTGCAGTTATTTGCGTTAAATGGGCTGTTCAGCGCGGACAGACTCCGATACCGTTCTCTATTTACAGGAATGAGTATGTCAGCAATCTTCGCTGCACAGTGGAAGACCCGTTAACAGATGAAGAGATGAAGGAACTGGAAAAAGCGGATAAGAATTGCCGCCTTATCAAGGGACAGGTGTTCCTTTGGGATGGGGCAAAGGACTGGACAGATTTATGGGATATTAACGGTGAAATCACCCGATAACCCTCCTCTTATATATTGACTTTGGACCTGCTTGCGGGGGGTGAGCAGGTCCATATTTTACAAAACCTCTCAGGCCGGAAAACAGAGGATTGGAATGATAGAAGCAATAAATGATATCCGTAAAAAGAGCATTATAAAAAACATATTCTATAATGATATAAAGATACAAGAAGAAGATTTACATAAAAGCAGGATATTATCAATATTTGAAGGCTCCACTGCAAGAACCGTCGGTTCTTTGACTGCGGGGGCTTTCATGGCAGGGTTCCTGAACTACCTTGGTGCAGATGACAGGCTTAATGGAATTATAGCGGCCATACCGGTTTTATCCGGTGCTGTTATGTTTCTGTCACCTCTGTTTTTTGAGACCAGATCCAGAAGGAAAGCTCCAATAACAATTGGAGCTTTTGTGGCCAGATTACTTTTGAGTTTTTTAATCCTTGTTCCTTTAATTATCAGGAACAAAAATATTGGGCTGGCATATCTTGCTGTGTCCTATTTTATGGCTCATCTTATTATTTCATTTGTTGCCCCGCCTACAACTACCTGGCAAATCAGCCTGGCACCGGAAAGAATTCGCGGCAAATATTTCGGGATAAGAGAGTCGGTTGTGCTTGGATTTGTTACAATTGTTACTCTTGGTATGGGCAGGATACTTGATGCATCAAAGATAAGCGGACAGCAAAGCAATGCCTTCTTCCTACTTTTTGTTTTGGTTTTGATATTAAGTATTATAAATTTTATTTTTGCCTGTTTAATCCGTGAACCTGAAGTCAAGCTTTCAGGTAGGCCTGTACAAAAGTCGGATGTTTTCTTACTACCCTTAAGGGACAAAACCTTTCGCAAAATAACTGGTTTAATAATATTATGGAACCTCGGCTATCAAATGAGCGCTCCCTTTACTTCAGTATATATGGTATCGGGGTTAAAACTGAATTATACATTCATCACACTGACAGGAATATTTGCTGCTGCTGCCAGTGTCATTAACGCGAGGATACTGGGAAAGATTGCTGACAAACAATCATGGCTGCATATTTCGGGGATATGTGTTGGATTTCAGATAGCCAGTCAACTCCTGTGGTTTTTTGTAAATAAAGACACCGCATTTTATCTGGCGCCTTTTTCCCAACTCCTGAGCGGTGCTGCATGGGGCGGGATAAACATTGCAATAATGAATATTCAATTTAAATACTCACCGGAAAGTATGAAAACCATATACATAGGTTTTTCATCTGCAATAGGAGGACTCGTGGGATTTGCCAGTTCACTGGCCGGATCTTTACTAATTACTGTATTGGGGAATTACAGATTAACGTATTTTGGTTTTACAGCAGGCAGTATGCAGATTCTATTTGCTTTGTCCGGTATATTGATGATTTTATGTCTTGCGTACATTAATTTATTGAAAAATAAAATTAAATAAGGGCATGGATGCTTTTAAACAGTCTGATAAAATGTTCTAAAACTTTACAGATTGCATTAATAACTGATAATATTGTATTCAGATACATGAATTTTTATATTAGTCCTCAATTAAAGTCTTTGTTATAGCGGTTGTTTCATTTTTCTTTACGGAGGAATATTCCTATGTACAAATTGATTATTGTTGATGATGAAGAAGAAGTTCGCAAAGGTATTATTCAGAAAATTGACTGGGCAAGCTTTGGCTTTGACATTCCCCGGGAAGCGGAGAATGGCAGAGATGCCCTGGATTTGATAGAAGAAAATGTGCCTGATGCGGTTATAACCGATATAACTATGCCAGTTATGGACGGGCTCAAGCTTTCATCTATTATAAGTGAGTGCTATCCTACAGTTAAAATAGTTATTCTTACAGGCTTCGATGAGTTTAAATTTGCTCAGCAAGCCATCAGATACGGGGTAATAGATTATATACTGAAACCCGTTCTTCCCAAAGATATCAATAATTTAATGACCAGGCTGAGAAACATAATAGATGAAGAAGTATCTCAGAAGGAAGATATTAACAGGTTACGAAGTCATTATATCAAAAGTCTTCCTATAATAAGGGAAAAATTTTTGACACAGCTTGTTACAGGTAGTCTCAGCAGAGCGGAAACAGACAGACGGATTCAAATGTATGATGTTAAACTTAAAGGGTCTACCTTCATGGTTGCCGCAGCTGCCATTGATGCCGAGAGTATGGAGAGGAGCGGCTATGGGGGAGATGACAGTGAATTATGCAAATTTGCTATTTTGAATATCTCAAAAGAAATCATTGAGAAGTACCCATCCGGAGAAGCTTTTTTCCATGATGACAATCTTGTTTTTATACTTGGCTCAGAGGACAAAGATAAAAATTATCTGTTGACAAAAACAATATCTCTCCTTGATGAGATACGTTTCAATATTAAAAAATATTTAAAGATAGACATCTCCATAGGATTGGGCAGTATGTCCAATTCAGTAAATAAGCTTAAGGAGTCTTACAAAAATGCTCTGTCAGCCCTGGAATATAAAAGATTAATCGGGGTCAATAAAGTTATTTATATCGAGGATTTGGAGCCTCAGTCAACAGACGATATTATTTTTGACGAAGAAAAGGAAAATCAGCTGATTTCAAGTATCAAATTCGGTTCTGAAAAAGATGTTCTTGAGGCGATCAGGGATATCTTTGACGACATAATAAGACCCACTTTAACTCTTAAGGATTATCAGTTGTATTTCCTGGAAATTGTAGCTACCTTGTCAAGATTGGGCAGGAAGTTTCAGGTGGATATTGGTCAAATGCTGGAGGTTTCAAATATAAACGCTGAAATACAGAAATATACCACCCTTGAGGAGATAAAGGAATGGATAGAAAAAATCTGCATTGAATTAAATAAAACTATTTCCAGCAGAATGCAGACCAAAACCCAAATGCTGCTGGAAAAAGCAAAAGATTATATTAATAAAAATTACTCCGATGATACCCTCAGCCTTCAAAAACTGGCAGACCACCTTTATATAAGTGCTTGTTATCTGAGTATGATTTTCAAAAAAGAAGCAGACGAAACCTTTTTAAAATATCTTGTCAGAGTGCGTTTAGATGCGGCAAAGGACCTGTTGCGCAATACTGATTTACGGACTGCTGAAATAGCTGAAAGAGTCGGATATCCGGACATAAATTATTTTAGCTTTTTCTTCAAGAAGAATGTAGGAATGTCCCCCAGAGAATATAGGAACAGTTTCAAAGAACTAAAGGAGTCATGATATTCTTGAAAAGGATTCTTAGTTTTTTTAAGAGATTATATTTTCGATTCAGACCAAGCAGTATACAGAGCGTTATTACTTTATCCTTTACCGGTGTGATGCTTCTTGCAATGCTTATTGTATCAGTATCCCTATATCATCTTTTCTCTGACAGTGCTGAACAAAATGCAGCCTTAAGTACTCAACAGATTGTTGACCAGGTCGGCCGGAATCTTAATTCCTATATAGAAGGAATGATGGAAATATCAGATATTATACGAAGCAGTTTAAAGAGTGACACTTATCAGAAAGATGACCTGCCTTATATTTTGAATGTTACAAAAAAAATAAGGAAGGATATCGTAACAGTAGTCGTATACTCTCAGCGTGGAAATGTTATTGCCAGCAATCCAAGAGGTGTTTACAATAAGAATTATGAGGTAACTCAGCAGGACTGGTTTATAACTTTAATGAATAATCCCGTCGATTATATTTTCTTATCCCCCCATGTACAGAGAATCTTTGAGGATTCTCACCCCTGGGTCGTTTCTCTGTGCCGTGCAGCTACTTATTATGAAAATGAGAAGCCTGTTATATTTTTTACAGTCGTAGATATGAATTTTAGAACAATTGAGCAGATGTGTAATAATGTAAGCCTGGGAAAGAGAGGATATATCTATATTATTGACAGATCCGGAAACATGGTCTACCACCCGCAGCAGCAAATGATCTATGCAGGCCTGAAAACTGAGAATACAATGGATGCACTAACAAGAGAGCCGGGGACATATTTCGAAGATTTCAACGGCGAAAGAAGGGTCATGACCATAAAGAATGTCAGCTACTCAGGTTGGAAAATAGTCGGTATCAGTTATGTCGATGAATTAGTAACTAATAAAAAGTACTTTAACAGGTTTATTATTTTTATTTCCCTCTTTGGCATCGTGTTTGAAATACTGGCATCTATGTTCATTTCGTACAAGATATCTCAGCCAATAAAAAGGCTTGAAAGACAGATGAAGAAATTGGAGAAAGGTGATTTTAACATCAGCGTGGAAGAAAAAGGAGAGGATGAAGTCCGACAGTTATCAAGAGCCTTTAATATGATGGTTGCAAAAATTAAAATGCTGATGGATCAGATTATAACTGAGCAGGAGGAAAAGAGAAAAAGCGAGCTAAAAGCACTTCAGGCACAGATAAATCCTCATTTCTTATACAATACATTGGATTCAATTATTTGGATGAATGAGAATCAGAACTATGAGGGCGTCACCGTAATGGTTGCAGCGCTTGCAAAGCTATTCAGGATAAGCTTAAGCCGGGGGCATGAAATTATCTGTATAGCTGATGAGGTTGAACATGCAAGAAATTATTTAACCATTCAAAAAATACGGTACAAGGATAAATTTGATTATACTATTGAGATGGAGCCCGGGCTTGAATCAGAACGAACGCTTAAGCTTATTCTTCAGCCTATTATTGAGAATGCTATTTACCATGGGATTAGCCCCTTAAATGAAAAAGGAATAATAAAAATATCAGTAAAATCAGAAGGTAAGAACATTCTGTTCCAGGTTTCGGACAATGGCTACGGAATTGAGCCTGAGATACTGAAGGAATTACTGAATCAGGAATCTAAGAGTTACCATAGCGGTGGTGTGGGTCTGAAAAATGTTAACGAGCGGATAAAACTCTTCCACGGAGAAGAGTATGGAATTGAGATCATAAGTGAGATAGATGTCGGTACAACCGTTAATATTCGAATACCCAGATAAACTTCTTTTAAAGGAGGCAGGTATGAAATTCATCAAAAAGATGCCAGTTATTGCATTGATGTTAAGCTTGATTATTATGACATCTGGTTGTTTAAGAAAAGGTTTAATAACAAGAGATGAACCGGTATACATTGAAGTAATAGTTAAAAACCGGATTGCTCCGTTTTGGACGGTTGTTGAAATGGGTGCTGTCGCAGCAGGAAAAGAATTTGGATTGAACATTCATTTTGACGGCCCCACAGATGAGAAGGATATCGATGAACAAATAAATATGGTCCGGAAGGCCATTGAATCCGGCGCCGATGCTATTGTTCTGGCAGCTTGTGATTATGAGAGGCTGGTAGATGTTGCCCACGAGGCCATAGCAGAGAAAATACCTATAATAACCATTGATTCAGGGCTAAACTCCAAAAAAGTAAAAAGCTTTATAGGCACTGATAATGTAGATGCAGGGAAAAAGCTTGGACAAGCATTGGCAGACAAGGTAGGAGATAACTGTAAAATAGTTGTGATGAGCTTTATAAAGGAAGCGGCTTCCTGCGTTGAACGTGAGGAGGGGTTGTTTGAGGCCCTCAGTATGTATAAGGATATTCAGGTATTGGATGTCTTATATTGCAATTCGGACATTGATTTAGCAGAACAGCTTACCTTAGAAGTATTAGAAAAGTATCCGGAAATTGATGCAATTGTTGGACTCAACGCATATGGAACTACTGGTGCTGCCAGGGCAATTATTAAGCAAAAGAAGGCGAATATTGTTAAAATAATAGGTTTTGACAATACCCCGGAAGAAATCAGATATATGGAGAAAGATGTTATTCAGTCATTAGTGGTTCAAAATCCTTTCAGTATGGGGTACCTGGGTGTTAAATATGCTTATGACGTATTAAATAATGAAANAGTTCCAAAGGTAGTTGACACAGGTTCAACCGTTATAGATAAAGTAAATATGCATTATAAAGAAAATCAAAAACTTGTATTTCCCTTTACTGATGATTATTAAAACATCCATTATTATAATACTGATATAACCGGTATAAAAAAGCGGCATAAACGCTTTTTTATAGCTTTTTTATACTTTTTATAAGATTTCAAAAATTTAATATATGATTTCGCATTCAACAAAATCTCCCGTTCTATTAAACTTATATAATAGATAGCAAACTGTCCATACTTACATAATATAATTCAGGCTGATTATGTTAGGAATAGTAGAGGAATAGTAGGCAAGCTGATAATCAGTGATTTTATATTGTTCTTCCAGGGAGGATACTTGATGAAAAATTTCTCAAAAATCTTGGCTCTCGTTCTTACTGTTTTCCTGTCGGCTATGACAATGACAAGCTGTGGAAGGATTCTGGGTAATACCGGATCAAATCCTGTGCAAAGCAGTTTCGTTCCTGTCAACAGCGCACCGGCCCAGGAATCCAGACCATATATAGCAGTGATCTCAAAGGGCTTTCAGCATCAGTTCTGGCAAACAGTTATGGCAGGATCAAAAGATGCAGCTGCAAGATATAATGTTGACATGACATTTGACGGACCGCCATCAGAATCTGATATAAGTATTCAGGTAGATATGCTGAAAGCAGCAATGGCAAAGAACCCTTCAGCCATCGCACTGGCAGCTCTTGACACTGAATCGGTTATACCGCAGCTAAATGAGCTTAAAGAAAAGAATATTCCGGTAATCGGATTTGACTCCGGTATTCCGGATGCCCCTGGAGGTACTATTCTGGCTACGGCATCCACAGATAATGAAAACGCAGGCAAGCTGGCTGCTGAATCAATGTTTGCAGATCCTTCCTTCCAGGAAGCTTTAAATAAAGCAACTGATGAAAACCCTGTAGTTATTGCAGTTGCCTCACAGGACGCTACCTCTGCATCAATTGTCGGGCGTACCGTTGGTTTTGTTGACCAGATGTTAACCAGTTGTGAAACACTTTTCCCTGGTAAAGTAGCTGTCACGGGTCACAACAAATATTCTAAAGCTTCGGCTGAAAAAGCAGCGGTGGAAATCTTCGTTATTATTCCTCCTTCTTCAAGACTGTCAGATGCTAAGGCGGCTATAGAGAAAGTTCTGAACATGAAAGGTCTTATCGCCATATTTGCCACCAATGAATCGACGGTTGGCGGTATTCTCGCAGCCACGTCTGATGGTAGTGACCTTGACCGTGTAAATGGTAAGTACAAGGATATTACTGTAGTCGGATTCGATGCCGGAAAAGCACATAAAACAGCTGTAAAAAACGGATGGTTTCTCGGGTCAATTACACAGGATCCTTATATGATCGGTTATCTGGCAGTAGAGCTTGCCTACAAAGCTTATAAAGGCGAGCAGGTTACAGATTGCGATACAGGATGTATGTTCTATAACGCTGAAAACATGGAGAAACCCGATATTGAACAGCTTCTTTATGATTAATAACCAGGGACACGGGTTTTCCGGTTAATGTCACCTTGTTCCGGGGATTTATGAAGCAAAAAAATTGCAAATTAAAGTTGAAGAAACTGGATTTATATAGTATAATGTAATCGATTACATGCAGAAAGGGTTTTCTGATGGCTTCAACAATTAAAGATGTTGCAAAAAGAGCCGGAGTGTCTACAGCAACGGTCTCCAGAGTCATAAACGGAGACCCCAGAATCAGTAGTAAAACAAAGGAAAAAGTCCTGATCAGTATTCGTGAACTGGATTATAAAATAAACAATATAGCACGAAGTCTTAAAACCAATAAAACTCACACCATCGGTTTCATCTGTCCGGAGCTGGCAAATACATTTTTTATGACGGTAGCTAAAGGCGTTGAGGACGAACTGAGGAAGTACGGATATTCGGTTATTGTATGTAATTCTAATGAAAGTGTGGAAGAAGAAAAAGAACGAATAACGCTGCTGCTGGAAAAGTGTGTGGACGGAGTCATTATTATACCTGCAAGCCATTCCGGATCTCACTTTAAAGATCTTACCGAACAAGGAATTCCGGTGGTGCTGGCTGACAGGCTTGTGGAAGATTTTTCATCGGATGCCGTATTGGTTGATAACATAAACGGAAGCTATGCGGTAATTGAAC
>JGI24707J26582_10001187_pt1 | contig 20743 bp, 22 predicted proteins | sample BioPla1DNA1_FD_26582 | JGI IMG/M metagenome (IMG submission 26582)
ATATTCCCCTTGATGTGATTATGAACGGAAGTAATGATATTGATAAGGAGAGGATATATTCAAGGATTAGAGAGATGTGTATTCCAGTTAAGATTGCAGGAGAAGACATAAGAAGAGAAATAGGAAAATTAAAATTAAATAAAACTAGAGACCTACTTTTAGGAGATAGATGAGGTGAAAGAAATGTATAAAATAAAGGTGTTTGAAAATAGAGAGTTTGGACAAATAAGGACAATATTAATGTAAGCGTAAAATAACCCAGGACGTATAGTCCCAGGTTACCTCACTAGTTCTTATTTTTGCTATAGCATTGGCCCGGTAGATTAGCCCACGGCAGATAGTTTTTCAGTATATCTGGATTTTCTTTAAAGTCTACGTTCGGTAATTCTTCTAAGATATATTTCAAGTATTCAAATGGATTTAAATTATTTTCCTTAGCAGTTTCAATTAGGCTAAAAGTAATAGCACTGGCATTGGCACCCCGAGTCGTATTGGCAAAAAGAAAATTCTTTCTTGCAATAACAAACGGTTTAATACTTCGTTCTGCCCGGTTATTAGAGATCTCACACCTGCCGTCTAGCAAATAGTTTTGTAGGTACTTCCACTGATTCAAGCTATAAGTGACAGCTTTTCCTAATGCAGACTGTGGCAGTGGCTTTACTTTTTTAAGCCATACTAAATAGGCGTCCCACACTGGCGTTGCCAGTTCAAGTCACTTTTCGTATCTTTCTTCGGGGGTTACATCGGCTAGTTGCTTCTCAATGCGAAACAACTGATCGCAGTAGCTCTTGCCAATGGCGGCCTGGGAACCTATCTGTTGATTTTGTGGAATAGATTTAAGGGCCTCATCATATTTTCGCCTTACATGTGCAAGGCAGCCACAAATAATGATGTCTTTTGGAAGATTATGATAACCTGCGTAGCCATCTGAATGTAAAAAGCCCTTGTAACCCTCTAAAAAACGTTTAGGATGCTGGGCAGACCTAGATGATTGGTACTCATAGAGCACAATAGGTCTATCTAGTCCATCAGCGGCCGTCCGGTATAACCACATATAGGATTTACTCGCAGCTACTTTACCTGGCTCTCTTAAAACCTGTAAGGTAGTCTCATCGGCAGATAGTAGATCACGCTTTATGATTTCTGCCTTTAGTTCCCCGTAGATTAATGCAAGCCAATCTAAAGAAGAGCGATTAACCCAGTTAGACATTGTCTGCCTAGATAACTGGATACCATTTCTCTTATAATCTTGCTCTTGTCTATAAATCGGGGTGCCTTTAACAAACTTCTCAGTCATGATATGAGCGACTGCAGAAGGTGAGGCAATACTTCCTTTTATAATTGGCTGGGGACATTTAGCTTTGGCAATAGAAACGCGCTCTGCAGTTTTTTCACAGCTTCGGCAACTATAGATTAATTGCACGTGTTCAACAACCTCTACTTGAGCAGGAATTATTTTAAGTTCACGGCGGATTTCTTTGCCCATCACATGGCGGCTTTCACCGCAATCTGGGCATACTTGCTCTGCTTCTGGTAACTCGTAGACAATTGTTTCAGCCCTTAGATCTTTTAGCATCTCGTCTTTTTGGCCTACTGCTTTTTTCCTTTTATAAGTAACCTCTTCAATCGTAGGTTCTGGGATATCATCTTTTTGAAATCCTTCAGCTTCATTAAAGACAAGCGCCATATGATCGTCAAATGTCGTTTTTTCACTAGAAGCGCCAAACTTTTTATGCTGATTTAACCTGATTTGCTCCTCTAGCCAATCTAGTTTGTGTTCCAACATTGTAATCTTGTCTTCTTGAAGTTTGCATTTGCCTTCTAATTGTTGTATGTATTCAGTTTGTTTTTGGTTGGATTTCATATGTGTTTTCATAGCTTAATAATATCATAAATCACTAGAGATTTACAGAAAAAAAGAAGGGAAAAATGCTGTTTTTACAAGGCTTTACAGCACTTTTTTTGACATTTAGAATGGGGATTAATAGACCTCTGATACACTAACTTTTCGAAGTACTTTGGGTTGATCAATGGATAACCCTTCGAGAAGCCAACGAACTTCTTGATGGGTTATGAGCCTTGCCTGACTAGGTGTTTGAGGCCATTGAAACTTGCCTTGTTCAAGTCTTTTATAGATTAAGATAAAGCCGTTATCGTCCCAGATTAAAGCTTTTAGTTTATCCTTTTTCCTGTTACAAAACAGAAAAATGCTTTTAGAAAACGGATCTAGCTTAAACTGTGCGCTAACAATTCCAACGAGCCCATCAATTGCTTTTCTAAAGTCCGTTGGGCCGCATGCAATATAAATTTGTGTGCCTAGTAAAATATCTTCTAACATAGGGAACCTAATAGATTGATTAGTTCTACAAGTGCTTGTTTGTCAAACCCTTGTGTAAGCTCTAGGTTAAAATCCCCAATTTGCAACACGATAGGTGTATTTTGGGGTTGGACTACTTGGGGAGCATCCGCTATAAGAGGTGCCCATTGTGGTGATTCGTTTATAGCATTGCTGTTAGTTTCGTTAAATTTACTTTTCCAGTAATGGTACTGATGGGGTGAAAGATTATTGGCTTTACACCAGGATTTAATGCTCATACCACTACCAGTGCAAGCTTCAATGTGGTTATGCCACTGTTCTTCTTTTGATAATGCAGTCATAAATAATTTTACCTCCATACATGTTTTTGTGTATGTGGCTATTATTCCATAAAACCCGGTGTAATAAAAGGTACGGAGTTATTTTACGCTTACAACAAATGCAACAACAGAGGGAGTTCCACAAGGTGGAAATCTATCACCATTGCTAAGTAACATTATGCTAAATGAACTTGATAAGGAACTAGAAAAGCGAGGACTACACTTTTGTAGATATGCAGACGACTGTAACATATATGTCAAGAGCAAAAAGTCGGCATTAAGAGTTATGGAAAGCATCACTAGATTTATTGAGAGAGACTTGAAATTAAAAGTTAATCGAGAGAAAAGTAAGGTAGACCGACCTTGGAAGTTGAAGTATTTAGGGTACACATTTTACCCCAAGAAAGGTGAAATGGGAATAAGAGTACATCCAAACTCAATTAAGAAACTAAAAGATAAGCTGAAAAGTATAACTGGAAGAAGTAATGCAATGAGTATGGAATATCGAGCATTAAAGCTAAGACAAACCATAATAGGTTGGATTGAATACTTTAATTTATCGGATATGAAAAGTCTACTTAAAGATTTAGATGAGTGGTTACGCAGAAGAATAAGACTTTGCTATTGGAAACAATGGAAAAGAATAAAAACCAAACACGATAACCTAGTAAAACTAGGAATAAACAATTATAAAGCTTGGGAATATGCGAATACCAGAAAGGGCTATTGGAGAATATCCGCAAGCCCAATCGTAAATAAATCACTCACAAATCAATATCTTAAAGAACAAGGTTTTATAACATTAAGTGAAAAATACTTGCGGTAAGTTAATTCTATTGAACCGCCTAGTACCGAACGGTATGCTAGGTGGTGTGAGAGGAGGAAAATAAATTAATTATTTTCCTCCTACTCGATTTTCAAAATATAATCTTCATTAATAAAAATAATCACAAGAAACAGGATTTCTTCGTATTATATTAATAACTTAAATTTAAGAATAATAAACGAAGGGAGAGAGGATGGTGTATCTTGGAGAGGCAAAGATTCTATCAACTGTAAAGGTTGTTGATATAAGTGCAAAAGGTGATCTTAGAAGACGATTTTTAGATCTTGGAATAATTAAAGGTACAGAAATAAAGGTTTTATATAAAAGCCCCTTTGGAGATCCTAGGGCATACCTTATAAGGGGAACTGTCATTGCAATAAGAGAAGAGGAGGGAAGAAAAATTATTGTAAAGAGTACTGACTAGGAGTAGATAAAATTATGGGCTTAACAAAAGGTTCAACAGGAAGTAGCTTAATATTCAATGAAAAATCAGGAAAAGATATAAATTCACAATACGAAATAGGGCTAGCTGGAAATCCAAATGTGGGTAAAAGTACATTGTTTAATTTACTTACAGGATTAAAGCAACATACAGGAAATTGGCCAGGAAAAACTGTATCGAATGCTAGGGGTATATATGAGTATAGAGAAAGTATTTTTGAAGTAGTAGATATTCCTGGAACCTATTCGCTTTTATCTAATTCAGAGGAGGAAAAAATAGCAAGAAACTATATCTGTTTTGGATCAGCAAAAATTTTAGTTGTTGTTTGTGATGCTACATCACTTGAAAGGAATCTAAATCTATTTTTTCAAATAAAGGAAGTTTGCCCTAAAGTAATACTATGTATAAATATGATTGATGAAGCAAAGAAGAATGGAATTTCAATTGACTTGAATGGTCTAATTAAACAAATTGGTTCACAAGCAATATTTATATCAGCTAGAGAGGACATAGGAACTGAAGTTTTAAAGATGAAAATAAAAGAGGAAATAGAGGAGGATAATATATCTGAAAAAATATTACGATATGATTTTAAGATAGAGCTTGCAATTAAGAAAGCAAGTGAGATTTTAAGGAAATATAGCTATATAAGTGATAAGATTAAGTTAAGGTGGGTCTCTCTTAGGCTAATTGAAGGAAATATAAATATAAAAGATATGATTGTAAAACACTTTAAAATAAGTTTAGAGTCTTTAGAGAAAATAAACATTATAAGAAATGAACTTAATGAAAGTTATAATAAAAAAGATATACAAGATGTAATAGTGGAAACCATAGTAAAAAGAGCTGAAAAGATTTCATCAGAAGTAGTAAGGAAAGAAGATAAGAAAAACAATTTTAGAGATGGTATTGATAAGATATTAGTATCTAAGCTAACAGGTATTCCAATAATGATATTTATGCTTTTAATAATATTGTGGATAACTATAGCACTTTCAAATTATCCTTCACAATTATTATCAAAATTTTTTAGTATATTAGAAAATTATATAAGAGAGAGTACTTTTATTAGCGTAATACCACCATTTTTAAGTGGTATGTTAGTAGATGGAATATATATTACCTTAGCCTGGGTAATAGCTGTAATGCTACCACCAATGGCCATATTTTTTCCTCTATTTACATTGCTTGAGGATTCAGGGTACCTCCCTAGGGTAGCCTTTAATTTGGATAAGTGTTTTAAAAAGTGTTCCTCTTGTGGAAAACAAGCACTTACCATGTGTATGGGACTTGGCTGTAATGCAGCAGGAGTAGTTGGGTGCAGAGTTATTAACTCACCAAAGGAAAGAATGATAGCAATACTTACTAATGTGTTTATGCCTTGTAATGGCAGATTTCCAATAATAATAACAGTTGCATCAATATTTATTGGTGGAAGCCTTATGGCCTCTGTAACAGTAACAATAGCTACAATGTTTGGTGTAGTTATAACACTTATAATATCTAAAATATTATCAATGACTATTTTGAAGGGAATGAAATCTGACTTTATGTTAGAATTACCACCTATAAGGAAGCCACAAATATGTAAGGTTTTAGTAAGATCATTAGTAGATAGAACCCTATATGTTTTAGGAAGAGCAATACTAATTGCAGCACCAGCAGGTGTTGTTATATGGATATTTGCAAATATCCACATAAGAGATACCACCATATTAAATATGTGTGCAAGTACATTAGAGCCCTTTGCAAATGCAATTGGATTAGATGGATATATATTAATGGCATTTATACTAGGTTTTCCTGCAAATGAAATAATAATACCTATAATAATAATGAGCTATATGAGATCTAAGACATTAATAGAGATAGATAATGTTTTAGAGTTAAAGTCATTACTTGTGCAAAATGGATGGACCATTTTAACTGCTATTAATATTTTAATACTAACAATAATGCACTACCCCTGTGGAACAACTCTATGGACAATTAAAAAAGAGACCCCCTATGTTAGGCTAGTTGTCGTATAGAACTTTCCTGTTATAATTAAATTATAAGATGGAGGTCGTGCGACATGAAAATTAAAAATGGAAATAGGTATACGGAGGAGTTTAAAGAATCTGTACTCAAAAGAATGGGACCACCAAATAATGAGGCTGTTAAAGATCTTAGTAAGGAATTTGGGATTTCTGAACCAACACTTTATAATTGGCGTAAAAAAGCACGGATTGATGGACATGCAACACCTGGAAACGGGAAGACCACAGATCGTTGGAGTAGTGAGGATAAGTTTCTTGTTGTCCTAGAAACTTACGCCATGAATCAGTCAGAGCTTGGAGAGTATTGCCGTAAGAAGGGTTTATATAAAGAACAAATTGATGCGTGGCGTTCTACTTGCCTTAACGCAAACACTGGTGAGACCAATCAAACTAAACGCCTTTCTCAAGAATTAAAAGAAGAGAAAAAGCGTTCAATAGAAATAAAAAGAGATTTACGTAAGAAGGAAAAAGCGTTGGCGGAGGCTGCTGCGTTGTTACTGTTAAGAAAAAAGGCCCAAGCGATCTGGGGGGACGAAGAGGACGAATGATACGCCCGTCAGATCGCGTACTCGCGGTAGCATTAATTCAAGAGGCTAATCAAAATGGTGCAAGATTAGCAAAGGCTTGTGAGGTACTAAATATAAGTGTACGGACCTATGAGCGCTGGGTTTCTGGCGGTGGAGTGCGAGAAGACCAACGCCCACATGTAGCCCGTCCTGAACCAAAGAATAAATTGACAATAGAAGAAAAGGAAGCCATCATCACCGTTTCTAAAAGCAAAGAATTTGTCGATTTACCACCTTCGCAAATCGTACCAAAATTAGCTGATCGATCGATTTATATTGCCTCTGAATCTAGTTTTTACCGTGTGCTGCGTGCAGAAAATATGCATCATCACCGTGGGCGTAGTAAGCGTCCGAAGAAGAAGTTACCAGAAAGCTATTTTGCAACGGCTCCAAATCAAGTGTGGACTTGGGATATTACCTGGATGTCGGATCCGATTAAAGGTTTATTCTATCGACTTTATATGATCATTGATTTATTTAGTAGAAAGATAGTCGGTTGGGAAGTTTGGGAAATAGAAGACGCCATACATGCGGAAGAATTGATCAAAAAGACTGTCGTAAGTGAAAAAATTCAAGGACGACCACTTGTGTTACATTCTGATAATGGAAGTCCAATGAAAGCTGCCACCTTTCAAGTTTAACTTGAGAAACTTGGTATTCAAAGTTCTTATTCAAGACCACGGGTGAGCAATGATAACCCTTATTCTGAAGCGATATTCCGAACCCTAAAGTACAGACCAGCGTTCCCAAATAACGGGTTTAAATGCCTTGAGGATGTACGCGAATGGACAAATAAATTTGTCAACTGGTATAACTTTGAACATCAGTATAGCGGCATAAACTTTGTGACACCAAATCAACGACATACAGGTGCTTATTTAGAGATACTTGAACAGCGGAAAGAAGTATATGAAGCAGCAAGAAAAAGACGCCCAGACCGATGGTCACGCTCAATTAGGAATTGGAATCCGCAAGAGTCCGTTGCATTGAATCCAATGAAAGCTAAATTGGAGAATAAGTGAATGATAGATTCATATGTAGCAATATTTTATGATTAACGAATTATTCCGTCGCCCTGTTGAACTTGGACACGAACGAGGAAAAGTTATTAAGTTGCAAAATGTAAAAAGGGAAGTTTGCGACAACTATCTTGACAAACACCGATACTTCGATTCTATACTAGAGAAAAGCAAGATTTCTCTAGTATAGAACCAATACATTTTGAAGACGATGATATGAGTATATTATCTTCAAAAGAATTATTGGAAGATACAAACCTTCCAAAAGAGTTAATTGTGCTTTGGAGTGATTACCATCACTGGCTAGTTTTAGACTATCGAAATAGAAAAGATAACCCACCAGTTTTATATATAGTTGAAAATTATTCAACAGATGAAATCTCTTGGGAATTTATTAAGATAGCAGATACTTTTGATGATTTTTTAAAACAGTTATTCCGTGTACCTCCTTTAGACCCAGAGAAACTAAAAGGTAGTTATGGACGAAAATGATATTCAACGGGTGCTTTAGATAAAGAAAGGGATTGTCATTTTGATGGTCTCTTTTCGGTACCGGTAAATAAAGAAACCATAAACTAAACGCCCCTTAGTCAAAACAACTGTGATTATTCCCAAAATTTTTTACAAAGTATGTATGCATTACTTTTTACCTTGGACTAGAACTGACCATTTCTTGTAAAGTACCTTGAATTAAAGGTAATAAATGGAAATTGAATGTGTTTTCTTTAGAAAAGAAGAGTTTGAATAAATTTGGTTACCTAAATTTATAATCATATATTTGTCTCAAAAGTAGAATTGTTTTGAGACTTTATAATTATCGGAAGGAATAAGTATTTCAAAACAGTAAAGAAAAACTAAAATAATCCGATATATATAATATACTGTATTTTAAATAGGGGAATGGAGGTAGAAACATGGTAGATAAATCTCGTGAAAAAATAAAATTTAATATTAAAACTAAGCTATATCTAAGTTTTATTTCTGTCATCCTGTTGTTTATCGTGGCAATCGTGTCTTCAACAACAATGAATAATCGTATTAGTCAGTCAACATCAGATATATTTTCGATTAACCAAAAGCTGAAAATCGTAGAGAATGTAAGTATGTTTGCAAAAAATGCAAACGCAGATGCTGCACAATATTTGTTAGCACCGGAGAATTTACAGGGTAATTTTAAAGAGCGTTATCTTTCTGATGTAGAAACGGTCAATCAACAAATTGCATCATTAAAGAAGATGGTTGACGATAAAGATGAGCTCAAACAAATTGAAAACTTTACAAATGAATGGGATGCATTCCTGAACAATGTTGAATGGCTATTTACTCAATATGAGGCAGGAAATGTAGTAAGTGCTCAACAATCTTTTACAAAGAAATCATTCGACCCTGTTGCATTTGCGTTACTTTCCTACAATATAGAACAGGACAAGCTTGTTAATGAGAAGGAAGTGGAAATTACTGAAGCGATTACGACTGTTAAATATGTGAATGTGATCATTCCGTTAGTGGTTATTGTGATTGCATTAATACTTTCAAGTATACTAGCGAATCGGATTACACGAAATATTAAAGTTGTACAGAACAATGCGATGCAAGTTGCAAGTGGAAATCTTCTAGTCCAACCAATTCGAATAAATAGTAATGATGAATTAGGTCAATTAGCAGCTTCCTTTAATACGATGGTTACTTCGTTAAAAGAGTTAATTGGTGGGGCAGACCAAGTATCTAGCCAAGTTGCTGCATCGTCGGCACAGTTACAGGCAAGTTCAGAGCAAACAAGCACAGCTACAGAACATATCTCTTCAGTTATGCAGGAAATGGCCTCAGGTACTAGTCAACAGGTTGAGGGTATTGCAGGAAATCAACAGCTAATTCAAAATGTCTCCGACGGGATGTTAGACATAATGAAACGCTCAGAAGGAATGACTGAAACGATTCATTCTAGTAATGTTATTTCTGAAAAAGGGAAATTGGATTTAAGTAATGCAACAAACCAAGTTAAGAAAATTGAAAACAGCACAAATCGTATGAGTGAGGTCATTTTAAATTTAGACAATCACTCAACAAGAATCGGTGAAATTGTTTCTGTGATTACAAATATAGCTGAACAGACGAATTTATTAGCATTAAATGCAACAATTGAAGCAGCAAGAGCAGGTGAGGCTGGGAAAGGTTTTGCTGTTGTAGCTAATGAGGTTCGGTCACTAGCAGAACAATCTAGGAACTCAGCAGAGGAAATCAAGAATGTAATCGAAACGATTCAATTAGAGACAACAAAGACAGTTAATGAAATGCAAACAAGTAAAGAGGAAGTTGATAAAGGTATAAACCTTATCAATATTGCCGAAATATCCTTCCAGAAGCTTGAGGAAACGATTAAAAGCATTACTAAAGAGAATGAAGTTATTCGTGATATTACGATAAGAGTTAGCAAGGATACAAAATCTACAAGTGACCATATGGCAGTAGTTTCAAAGATTGCAAATGAAAATGCAGAAGGCACAGAGATGATTTCTTCAGCAACAGAAGAGCAAATGGCATCAATGGAAGAAGTAGCTGCCTCAGCTGTAACACTTGCTAAACAAGCAGAAGAATTAAGAGACTTAATTGGGAAGTTTACGTATTAGAGAGGGGGATAAACATGCTAAGAAGAATTTTATTATTAATCTTACTAATACCATTATTTCTAGTGGGGTGTTCCTCATCTAATGAAAGTAGTAAGGTCACACTGGAATTTTGGACAACGACTGCGGAAGCTGAGACAACTGCGTTATTAGATATTGTTGAGAAATTTGAGAAGCAGCATCCTTCTATAAAAGTTGATGTTAAGGAAGTAGAGTTTGGCAAAGCACAGAATCAATTTAAAACTGCAACATTATCAAATCAAGCGCCGGATATATTAAGAAGCGATATTGCTTGGACAACAGAATTTGCGGACTTGGATATCTTGTTACCTTTAGATGATAAAGTTTCTGAGGAAGACAAGGAAGACTATTTTGATTCGGCATTTAAATACAATATGTATGAAGACCATATCTATGGGATTCCTATGGTTACAGACTCACCAGCTCTTATTTATAATAAACGAATGCTTGCAGAAGCTGGATTTAACGAAGCTCCTAAAACAATGGATGAACTACTGATGATGAGCAAAGCATTAACGAACGAGAACCAATATGGCGTATTCATCTCTCCAGATTCCTATTATGCCTTACCATATGTATGGGCATTTGGGGGTGGGATGATTTCTGACGACATGGAAATTTTAATCAACAATGAAGGATCAAGAAACGGCATTAACTTTATGCAGAAATTAATGAATGAAAAGGTCGTACAGCCTGAACTACAGTTTGACAATTGGAATCAGGCGATGATGGATGATTTCAAAACAGGGAAAGTAGCAATGATCATTAATGGGCCATGGGCAACTACTGATATATTAAGTGGTGCAGAATTTAAGAACGCTGAAAACTTAGGAATTGCCCCAGTACCTGCAGGACCTGCGGGACAAGGTTCTCCTGTTGGAGGACATAATCTCGTTATATCAAAGTATTCACAAGCACCAGATGAAGCATATCAATTCATAGAATTTTTGAATAATAGAGAAAATCAGGCCCATCTCGCTAAGGAACTAGGGATACTACCTACAAGACAAAGCGCATATGAGGATGCAGAATTACTCGAAAATCAAATCTTCCAAGGCTTTAAATCACAGCTGGAAGTTGCAACATCTCTCTCTGTTATCCCTGAAGGCCCGCTATTGTTAAATGATTTTTCCGCATATCTACCAAAGATACTATTGAAAGAAATATCGACAGAAGAAGGTTTGAATCGTATCGGAGATTCGTGGGAGTACTTGATAAATTAGCCAAAGAGGGTGGCTCAAAAGTCTGATTTCACACACACTAATTTTTGTCGTGTTTGAGAAGTCCGTCTAAGTTGGGTCACCCTCTTTATCTTTATCTTTAACTTTAACATTCTAAGCAATTACAGATTATGGTTCAGTTCAAATCTAGAACGATATAAGTTCCGATAAATAGGAATGATGGAATAGGTATATAGGTAAGCGTCAAATCCTCCACACCTTCTAATTCACTTTTCGTTATGAGATGCTATTCGTAACAAAAATTTAGGAGGTTTTTCTATGTCTCTTTCTGAACGACGTGCCATGTGGCAAGACCGAATCCAGGCCTTTAAAGAGAGTGGAGAAAAGAGTGTCGCTGCTTGGTGCAGAAAACACCAAATTAACGTCAACTCAATGTACAGTTGGTTAAAAAAGGACGCGGGCAACAGGTTAAACAGGAAGATTCCCCACCCATCAGCTGGGTTCCAGTACACGCTTCAGTCGAAAACCTTGACGTTCCGTCATCAGCTATTACGGTCAAGCTAGGTAACTTTTCGCTTGTAAACGGTAAATCATGAGTACTTGAGTTTCCGTAGTTTTATCCACAACCAGTTAAATTAACCGCTCTTTTATAAACAACTTTTAGAAAAGGCCTAAAACATAAGGAATCCCTCACCCTTTTGTAGTAAAATTAAGCTACAACGAAAAATATCACTAAACAAAAGAAGGGGGATTCCTTATGTCCTATTTTACTACAGATACGTATACAATGAAACGTGAAATTGTAAATTTCTCAAACAAATTATCTCATGATCTTCCAAAACCTAACAAAAAGTTTATTGCTGATATGACCTACGGCATATTAGCCTCTAAAAGTTGTTTACTCTCTGATATTACAGATACACTACATGAAGATATTAAAAAGAAAAACACCATAGAACGATTATCTCGTCATTTAGCTAATGGTACCCCTGATTTATTACTTGATCATTACCTAACACATATCAAAAAGTGGATTCCTGATGAACCTGTTATCCATATTGATGATAGTGATATTATTAAACCAAGCGGCTATAAATTCGAAAGCCTTGGCACTGTTAGGGATGGTTCGGCTAGTACATCTTCTAAAAATGTTTTCCAGAAAGGCTACCATGTTACAGAGGCGTGTGTCATGACCAACAATGGTCATCCTGTTAGCATATTTTCAGAAATTCATTCTTCCAAAGAGAAAGGATTTAAATCTGTTAATAGCATTACCCTCTCAGCCATGGAAAAAGGTGCAGAACTTTTTAACAAAGCAACTTTTGTTATGGATCGTGGCTACGATGCCAATCAGATGTTTTTATCATTAGATAATCTAAAACAACATTATGTTATCCGCCTAACAAAAAAGCGAAAGTTACTTCTTTATAATAAATGGGTCACAGCTACCGAACTTTGCAATCGTAGAAAAGGCAAGATTAAATCAGTGTTTTTCTACAAAGGAAAAGACCATGTGGCCTACCTTTCGCATATAAAGGTACAGGTTACCGCTTCACGTAAAAATGTAAATCTTGTTCTTGTTTATGGCATTACACAGCACCCTATGATGCTTTTGACCAATAAGGAAATCAAATGTAAGGATGATGTTATTAAGGTAGCTAAACTCTACTTCTCCAGGTGGCGAATAGAAGAATACTTCCGTGCTAAAAAGCAACTATTTAAGTTTGAAAACTTTCGCGTCAGAAGGTTGAAATCTATCCGTTTCCTAAATATATTAATGACTTTGTGTATGGCTTTCTTAGCTCATATATCTATGAAGAAAGATACTAGCATACTAAAAGGAAAAATAATAGAAAAGGCAGACCCAATAAAGCAAAAGGTACATTTTTTGTATTATAGGATAGCCAAGGGGATTGCAGGTATACTCGGCTATGCACGTGAAGGCATACGCCACTGGTATAAGACGAAACGTCCGAGGTTCCAGCAATTGTGCCTTAGATTTACTGCCTAGGTAAAATTCAAAACCTTTTTGCCCCGTATATATGAGGTTTATTAAGGTACGCCTTTTTTCGTTATCTAAGACATGTCAGATTTTAAACTTAACCTTTATAGCCTTCAACGGAGTATGTGTAATTTCAAACTACATTCTACGGAAACTCAAGATGAGTACTATTGACAAATTAACGCCACCATGATAGGTGGCGTTAATCAGATTTATTCAGCTTGCTCTGGTTTATGGCATACCTCTGGTAGGGCAAGTGACCATGGCAATAGATCCTCTAGGAAATCTAAATTTTTATCATCCATATGTTTTGGTAGCTCTTCCAAAAGATGCTTGAAGTAATCATAAGGTTTAAGATTATTAGCTTTTGCCGTTTCAGCAATGCTATAAATAATGGCACTTGCCTGAGCACCATTGATAGTATCAATCAGTTTCCAGTTATTTCTGCCTATGCAGAATCCTCGGATTGTAGATTCCGTTGCGTTATTATCCATGGGGACACTGCCGTTGGTTAGGAATACACGGAGATATTTTTCTTGGTTAATGCAATAGGTGAATCCCTTACCTGTTTCGGATTGTGGCAGGATTTCATCCCTATGGGATTTTACCCATGCAAAGAAGGCCTCTACTAGGGGTTCTATAATCAGCTGGCGCTGACCTAGCCTATCCTCTGGTGAAAGCTGGGCAAGTCCTTTTTCAAGTTTAAAGATAGCTGCAATCTGCCTCAGGGCATCATGAGCAAGGGTGCCTTTAGATTTTTCTTTCCCCAGAGTTTTAACAACTGTGGCAAAAGACCTGCGGGCATGAGACTTATTCGAGAACTAAGATAAGGCACATTATCCCAGAAGAATGATTATTCAAGAAAGGCATAATAGTATTGCATAAATAGGGATTAATTATATTTTTCTCGAATAACCATAAATATATAAACCAAGTGTACAATGAGTTTGTAATTAAAAACACATAAAAAGGTACAGGAGGTTAATATGACAATTAACAATAATAATTCTATGAATGAGCTGAAAGAAGTATTTATGTGGAGTTTAAAAGAGCAATCTTACGGAAAAGAAACACTAAAAAATTACAGGAGAATAATAAACAGATTAGAGACTTATATGTCGGAAAATAAGATTAAGATTTATACGCCAGAAACAGGTAATAAGTTTCTCAATGATACTATTTCCACAAGAACTATAGGGAAAAGTTTTACTGGGGCACTTTGTACTGTTATTCGAAGATTTAATGACTTTGTATTGGGAGATGACTATCAGCTAATCGAGAAAAAGACGGATGGCGTCATACTGCCACCTCATTATTCATCCCTTCTTAAAGAGTTTCTAGGAGAGTGTATTGAAAATGGGAATAAGCCTTTAACAGTGGCTACTAAGCACAGATTTTGTAGTCACTTTATATTGAACTTGATTGAATTAGATTGTAATGTTGTTGATATATTAAGTTCAGCTATTATAGGAAAAGCGTGTATAATGATTACAAACAAAGAAAGTTGGGCTGTAATAAGGCAGTTTTTATCTTTTCTATATAGAACTAATAGGATTTCTCACGACTACTCAGGGATTGTTCCTATTTATAAACGTGGAACAATTATACCGGTGACGTACACGGAAAATGAAATTAATCATCTTGAAGCCACGATAGATAGAAGCACACCAATTGGGAAAAGAGATTATGCTTTTTTATTATTAGCAACTAGACTTGCAATGAGATCAGGAGATATTGTAAAACTCACCTATCAAAATATTGATTTTTCAAATGATACGATTAGTTTTACTCAAGAAAAAACAGATGAGTTTTTACAACTACCACTAATCCCGCTTATTAAAGATGCGCTTATGGCATATATTTCTAATGCTAGGCCACTCTCAGATAGTTCATTTATTTTTCTACGAATGCATGCACCCTATTTGCCGATAACAACTTCGACTTTACGATTCCAAACAACAACATACTTTAAAAAAGCAAAAATAGATATTTCAGGAAAAAAACATGGCTTGCATTCCTTTCGCTCATCATTGGCCAGTTCCATGGTCAATGATAATGTCCCCTACGAGGCAGTAAGAGGTGTGCTTGGCCATGTAGATCCAGATGCTATAAAGCACTATGCTAAACTCGATATAGAGAGATTACGCGACTACGCTATCGATGTACCAGAACCAACAGGCCTATTTAAGGATTTCCTAGATGGAAAGAGGGTGTTGTGATGGAGTTTAAAAGTATATTTTATCAAGAAATCATCGACTTTCTAGGTATCCGAAAAGTTAGTATGGCTAAAAGCACCTACGATCATGACCGTCATTATCTAACTAAATTTGACCAATATTTGGCGGAAAACAAGGTACTAGTTAAAGAAATATCCGAGGATTTGATTATAGGCTGGGTGTCTTTGTTAGAAGGAAAAAGTAGCTCTATTGCCAACGAAGTTATTGTTATCCGTATCTTCTTAACATACTTAAGCTCCGCAGGAATAAACGTATTTATACCACCTGTTCCTAAAGTATCAGAGGATTATATCCCATATATATTTACCGATGATGAGTTAAGTCGTATATTCAGTTTTGCAGACAATGTAAAGATGACTAAAAGTCAACCAAACCCATATATTCAGTTAGAGTATCCCATGATGCTACGTCTGATGTACGGCTGTGGCCTACGCGTGGGAGAAACTTTGGCATTGCAAATGAAACATATAGATCTTAGTGGGGGCATTCTTACACTGGTTGTTACAAAAAGGAATAAAGAGCGTCTTGTTCCGATGAAGCTATCATTAACACAAATATTGTATAAATACTGCCTAGCTATGGGACTTTTAGGGGAGTCAGAGGCATATTTATTTCCTACTACAAATAAATTTGAACATGTTTCAAACAAGACTGCATTGCACCATTTTGAGTATACACTTAAAAACACTGGCATTAGATTGCCGAACCGTAAGAAACATGAACGCGGACCATGTTTACATTGTCTAAGACATGTTTTTGCACTCAAATCCTTTATTAATGCCGAGAAGGCTGGTCGTAGAATAGATGATTCTATTCCATACCTTTCTCTATATTTGGGGCATAATAGCCTGCAAGGGACAGAGACATATTTAAAATTTAATAGTGAATTGTTTCCAGACTCAGTACAAATGTTTGGAGAATATACAGCAGATATCTTTCCGGAGGTATATTATGAAAAATAACCCGTCTACCTTCCTTAATTTACTTGATGCCTATGTTTCTAAATACCTACCTATTTCAGTCGGAGCAAGTCCTAATACAATTAAATCGTATAAAACTTCCTACAGATTATTGATTGAATTTATGTATAAAAAGAAAAATATAAATGCAGAAGAGATAACCTTCGATATATTGAACCAACAAACACTTCTGGATTTTTTAGAATGGCTTGCAGTAGAAAGATCCTGTAGCGCATCAACAAAAAACCAGAGATTATCGGCTTTAGTATCCTTTTCACTATATGCTCAAAACAGAGATTTTGAGGCCGCTACAATTTTTCGCAATAGTATATGTAAAATACCGATTAAGAAAACACAGCATAAGCAACGGGCAGTATTTACATTGCAGGAAGTAAAAATATTACTTGACCTTCCTGATGAAAGGCGCGAAATAGGCCTGCGAGACAAAGTTCTGTTAAGTTTTATGTATGCAACTGGTGCAAGGGTTCAAGAGGTATGTGATTTGGAAGTTGGGAAAATATATTTTAATGATAAGGGTGCAACAATTAATCTTATAGGGAAAGGCAATAAGATTAGAAGAATAGGAATTCCCGCCATATGTGCTACTATGCTTAATAATTATATTAGACATAGAAAGATTCATGATAGGCCAGAGAGACACCTGTTTTCAAGTCAAACTCATGAAAAGATGACCGTTTCATGTATAGAAGGGATTTTCGCAAAATATGTTAAGTTAGCTAAAATGAATTACCCGGATATGTTTACACAAAATAGTTATCCGCCTCATTCCATGCGACATTCAACTGCCAGTCATATGCTAGAATCTGGTGTTCCTATGGTAGTTATTAAGAATTTCTTGGGCCATGCCTCCTTACAAATAACTCAAATTTATGCGGAGTTATCACAGAGTACCATAGATAAGCATTTAAAGGAATGGAATGAAAAATGGTTTCCAAGTAGTGAGTTTAAAATTAAAGAAGATGAGAAAAATGAAGTACCTGATTTTTTAAAATAAGCTAGGGTGGTTTTATTACTATAAGGATTATTCGAAAAGTTTCTTTAGCATTATAGATTTTAACTATATTCTTAGGAAGCTTCTCGAATAATCATTCTTCTGGGATAATGAGACTTATTCGAGAACTAAGATAAGTCTCATGCGCGGAGGCAATTTGTAGATGCGATCAAAGCATTGCCTGCCAAAATGCCAAACACTTCGACGTTGACCATCGCCGAAGAAGGCCTTCAATTCTGTAACGAGCTTTTTAGAATTGAAAAAGCATTAAAGGAGAAAAAATCAGAAGAACGAAAAGAAGAACGTCTTGAAAAAAGTCAGCCTGTGCTAGACTCTTTTTACGCATGGCTAACAAAGACAAGACCTCAGGTCACGCCTAAGAGCGCAACTGGAAAAGCGATCAACTATTGTTTGAACCAATGGCCAAAACTGATCAATTTTATGGAAGATGGGCATTTGGAAATTGACAATAACAGAGCGGAACGCTCCTTCAGACCTTTCGTTATCGGAAGAAAAAACTGGATTTTTGCCACTTCGATGAAAGGGGCAAAATCGAGTGCCATCATTTATAGTATTATTGAAACAGCCAAAGAAAATAATTTGAACCCGTTCCATTATTTAACGCATGTATTGGAACAATTATCCTGGATAGATATTGATGATTCAGCAGCGCTTGAACAACTACTGCCCTGGTCAGCTACATTACCAGATAATTGCCGGGTTCCAAAAAAGAACTAAATTAAGCATATAGCAACGCCCACCAGATCAATAGGTGGGCGTTATTTGACGCTTACGTCTAGAAGATATCGAAAAGATGTAAAAGATAAATGTAAAAAACAAAGTTGATCGAAGCTCGGTGTTAGTGAAAAATACGGTTGGTTTGCTGCAATAAGAACCAAGTATTTCAAGGCAATGGAAGAACTAATGTGTGTAAAATAGAACGTTCATTCCTATAATGGTATTATCAAATATATCAAGGATGTTATCTACATGCGGAAAAATACTGAGAATCAATTGCTTGTTTAACTCCCTTAGTATTTTTGACATCAAAATAAATATAATGTATTTGGGATGTCTGGGGAATTACCTTGTGGCTTTGAAAAGTATGAAAAAAAAGAACTATGTAGTATCATATTTTTAAAGTAGATAGACTATTAAATATATTTGTGGGGTGCAGAATGAATTTTTTAAGTAAAGCAATGCAAGATTTTGGAGTCGAAAAAAAGGAAAAGGCGATAGATCCTGTTCAACTGTTTTATGAGGAATTAATTCAAAAACCTAATTATAACTTTTTGAGGGATAATCAAACTGAGTTTTTACGGAAGTGGCAAAGCAAAAGAGAAGATAGAGATGTTGTCGGTGTTATGGAGACGGGGGANCGTGTCATAATAGTGACAGGGTGCAATAANTGNTTTNAAATCAAGGGTTTCAAGAANTTTTTATTAAAAATAATTCATGCATTGCTTAGATTAATTAGGTATAATTATTGTAAGCAGTGCATGAGAGGTAAGGATTTTGTTTCTTTAATAATTTACAATTATTTAGTATACTTGTATTAGGATTATAGTTAGTTACACATTAGTATTAAAATGTGCATCAAAAATTAAAAATAAGGAAGTGTTTTTATGAAAAAAATGATTATATTATTAGGTGCTTTCTTGTTAGTATTTCCTTTAATATCTTGCAAACAAGATACAAGCAAATTTACTGAAGAGGAAATAGATAATGCAATAAATATTGTTAAAGAAAATTTTGATTTTCCAGATTCAAAAATAACAGAAATATGGTATGATGAAGAAAAAGCTGAAACTATGACTGAACAATATATAGCAATGGGAAGAGGTTCAACAAATGGAGTCAAGCCTGAAAATGTTATTATATTATTATCTGAATTCGAAGTCGGAGATTTGGGTGGCAGTGGCTTAGACCCAAATAAGACTTATGAAAATTTCAATTGGATATTAATAAGAGATGATAAAGCAGGTGATTGGAAAATTAATGATTGGGGGTATTAAAAGTTATTTAATAAATTGTCTTAGTGTACAGCCTTAGAATTATGCGAACTTAATTATCATAGATTATGACAAACTCGGCAATATTTATGATATTGCTTTAAGGTCTATTTTTAGTCAATGTGAATTTGTCACAATAAGAATTAAGTAAAACTCAAAAAATTTGTTTTTTAAATGCCGATATACCCAAAAGATATTGAAGATATAGAGTAATATAAAATTTCTTAATATAGAATAAGAATAGTGCAAGGAGTAGATTGCGATTAAAAAAACTAGTATTTCGTCAAATATCTTTTTAAATATCTTATGGATTATAAGTCTTATTCTTTTATTTGGTATTGCACCAATCAAAACAAGATTTGGAGATTTTTTTTTAAATTTAGTTAGACACATACCTTTTTATACTACGGATAGTGATGCATATTTTTTTAGAGTAAAATTTATCATTATGATAGCCTATTTGCTTCTGTGTTGTTTTTTCATCTTGAAGTTAATTTTTAGAAAAAAGGTTAATACTAAAAATTTGTTTTCAAAAATTCTTAATTTACTTTTAAGTCTAATAACTATAATTTTGCTTTTACTTTCTTTTATAACATTACTTTTATCAAGTATAAACTTTGATAATATCCCTATGTAAAAGCTCAGTTCACAATTGATTAGACTAAAATAATCTCTCATATTTACTCAGTTTGTCAAAAATGTAATTATGACAAATTCATATAAAGGCATATAAGTATTGATATTAGATGGATAGATCGGGATTTATTGTTTAAATCTTTTTCTTTTATAATTCTAGGTTTGTCATATTATATTGTAAAACACACTTAAGCAAAACTAAAATACAATAATTTTATATTAAAATATCGTAAATTTCTATATTATGCGGCTTATTTTAATAAAACAAAGTAATTTAGAAGCATCTCATAGGAGATGCTTTTTTCTTTTCCATTTTCAGGAGATGACTATATTAATATATTCTCAAGAATTTAAAAGTATTAGGATTTTTACTATCTTTTTCATAAGTTGAAGGAAATTTTAAAACAAAATAACAAATCTTAGCGGTTCAGACGTAAAAACCTGGGCCGCTTTTTTTATTTCCCCAAGAAAGGAGGTTGCCTATATGGTGAATGATGAAGTTAATAACAAGGCTATAAATATTGAAATTA
>JGI24707J26582_10001191_pt1 | contig 20721 bp, 22 predicted proteins | sample BioPla1DNA1_FD_26582 | JGI IMG/M metagenome (IMG submission 26582)
AAAATCTTTGTATCTATGTTATTTCTTTTTAGTGTTGGTCCTAAATAATCACGAACAAAAATCGCCTCATCTTCTGCACTATATATACAAGACTCCCATCTTTGGATAGCTTCTGGTTCGTTTTGAACAGTTAGAAAATCTATTTTTATCCCTTCCTTCTCCATGTGTTTTACATATAAAGAAAGATAATCCGCCCAGGTTTGGTAGTGTTCTTTAAGTAATTTGCCGCCTTTATTCATTTTTTTCGTTGTTTTCATAAAGGCGGGTGGAGACCAAGGACTAGCCATTAATTTTAAANGTTCTCTTCTTAATTTAAAGACATCTTTTAAAACAGGAATACAGCGTGTTTTTTCTTTTTCTAAACTAAAGGTTTTAAGTGTTGCATCTTCTCCTTTAAGATAATCATAGTTCCCATAGCCAAAGTCACTTGAGTTAATTGTTAAACGCCCTAAATTGTACTTTAGTCCTTCTTTTCCAAAATAGGCTTCAAGAACTTCTTTATATTGTTCCTTACTCATTAGTTTAAGATTTGCAGTTGTTGCCTCGGTAAAAGCACCACCAAAACCAGCATGTGTTTGGAATGTTTTATTTTCGTCAACAAATAGCAGCCTTCCATCATGTAAGGCTTTAATTGGTTTAATTTTTGCTAACTCTTTTAGACGTTCACCGTCTCTAGAACTACGAATGATTTTTAACATATATTAAATTGTTACTCCTTCCAATGTACTTCAAGTAGGCCTTCCCACTCTTCAAATTTATAAGTTTTTCCATTAACTGTGATTTGTTGATTAATATCCACTGCGTTTTCAACTAATAAATCATATCGATTTGCTGCTGTTTTATATTCTAGTAAGATATCGTACCAAATACCTTTTCTACCTAATTCTCGTAAGTCAAAATAGAATGTTCCTTCGACAAGTGCTCCCGCATCATATTCAATAAAGTGAATTTCATCCATATTATCCTTAACAATTAATCTAAACATTTCATATGTGAGAGGACTATTTAGTGTTGGTTTTACAGCTAATTTAGGAATGTTATCTTGAATAACAAGTGGAAGGGAAACAATAACTGAACCCGCAAGCATTATTGGATAAAATGAGGGATTCGAGTTCCCTGCACTAACTAAATCACCAAGTGAACGTGCTAGTGTGAAGTTTTCAGGTGATTGAAGCGAGACTAATGTCCAAAGGAAGTTATTATAATTCCGCATAAATGTAGTTATTCCTAAAACAACTAGCATTGGTGTTACAAGTGGTAAACTAACTTGAAAGAATATTCTAAAAGGACCTGCTCCATCTAAAATAGCAGCTTCTTCTAATTCTTTCGGTAAGTTGTAAAATTGTTGTCTCATCAAAAAGACATTATAAACACTCATTGTAAAAGGCAGTATTAAAACAAGAAGCGTATCATCAATACCTAAAAGACGACAAATAATTAGATTAGGAATCGTCATTACCGTACCAGGAATCATTATTGAAAGAATAATAAATTTAAATGTTAATTCTCTTCCTTTAAACTTAAGTCTTGCAAACGCATAACCTGATAAAGCATTAAGGAATAGATTTAAAAATGTATTAACTAAACATACTATCATTGTATTAAAGAAAACTCGCTTTAAATCAAGGTACTCAAAAGCTTCTTTATAATTATCGATAACAAAACGGACTTTTCCGCTCATATCACGAGGCAAAATTGAAAATTGGCCTGAATTAAAAATCGCTTCAGGTGTTCTAAATGAGTTAGTTACTAACCAGACATATGGGAAAATAAACCCAATCGCCAATAGAGTCAAAATCGCATATTGTACCACTCTACTTAGTTTTGTAAGTCTAATTTTACGCCGGTTATCTTTTTGTCTTTTAAGTGTAAGAGCATTAATCTCTTCCGGGCTCATTTCGTAAATTTCAGGCTTAATTTGCACTGTTTGTGTCGTAGTTTTAATATCACCTTTATAAATAACTGGGTGTTTTTTTCTAAAGATGCTTCTTTTGCTTGTTTCCGTTTCAGTTTGATGACCTTGCGGTAAAAGTCTAAATTGAAGAAAGGTAATAACAATGATTATAAAGAAAAGAAAATAACTCATTGCAGAAGCGAAGCAAGCTGGGCTACCACCTATGGCAGATACAGATATTGTTAAGAATATGACAGATGTTGTAAGATATACAGCAGTTGTAGACCACGATTCAATTGCTGACGCTACATTGAAGGCAGCAAAGAATTTTAAGGAATTAGGATTTNAAGTAGTAGAGATTGATAACAAGTATTTAGAGCCAGACCCAGTGTATAAAGGGATGCATATGTTAGTTCAAGACAGTAAAGGAACAATATTCGAGGTTCAGGTTCACTCTGAGCAGTCATTGGCAGCTAAGAAAATTATTCACCCAGTGTATGAGGAAGCTAGAAAAATGAGTCCCAAAGACCCAGCAGTTGTGGAAATGAAGAATAAGATGAGAGAGGTTACGAGAACATTGTCGACGCCAAAGGATATTGACAAGATAAAATCGTACAGTAATAGAAGGAGGAAATAGCTATGGAATATAAGTACAGAGTAAGTCCGCTCGGAAATGTCTTTCGAAAAGCAAAAGAAGGTTTTGTAAGTCAACAGATGGCTGAAGAATTTAATTTTAGAGATAAGGCCTGGAAAGTAACGTGGGCAGCCGAGGATGCCTTCTATGACTCAACCGACAGTTATGAAGTGACAAAAGAAGAGGCTGAAAAGCACATTACTGATGTATTAAAGAAACTAGGTGGAGATAAATGAGTGTGGTAGATAGAGCTAGAGTTATAGCTTCCATTGCTCACAAAGACCAAGAAGATAAGGCAGGTAGACCTTATCTGCTCCACCCATTAGCAGTCGCAGAAAAAGTAGAAACAGAGCAAGAAAAAGTAGTGGCATTGCTACACGACACAGTCGAGGACAGCCACATAACAATAAGATTTATACGAGATGTGTTTGGAAAGGCAGTNGCAGTATCATCAAGAGCACCTTGAATATTAGCGCGTTTAGTTGCGTCTTCACTTAATACTTTATCGCTAATTGCTACTCCTAATTAAGAGTCATTAACTTCAAGCATTTTGGTATGACTGGACGAGGTACGCTCGTGCTAAGTTGATCAAGAATTACGGCTTTTCGTGCACGTGATTCTTCTCTTACTACTGGAATTGAATCAACACTAGCATATTCTTCAATCGCAGGGAAGTTACCAGTAAAACTAGCAATTCGATTGATGTTTTCTTTTCTTAACAAGAATTCAATTAGTTTAATACAGTTTTTCTTGTTTGGACTATGATCAAAAACAACTAAATTTTCGCCACCCATATTTGAATAGGATGTTTGGCCTGCTACACTAGGGGGAATTTTAGCGATTCCATAATTTAATGTAGGAAAGTTAGTATCTAGAGCATCAATATCANTTGATGATCCTAATTTATATGCAATTTGTCCACGGCCAAAAGCATTGTTTGAACTGCGGTTTTGTGATGCTTGTCGTTTATCAAAAGTATATAAATCTTGAATCATCTTAGCGGCTGCAACACCTTTTGCATCGTTAAATGCAACTGCAGTACCGGCATCGTTTNAAAGTTTTCCGCCATTATTAGCAAGAAAATCTTGATAATACCAACCAGCATAACCACCTGTTCCTATTCCATCAAAAAGTGAGTGCTGACTATTTTCAATTGGTGTATTAAGCCATTCATCCCAACTTTTTGGTGCTTCTTCTCCAANTATATTTTTATTATAGAAAAGAACTGATGTCGTCATATTTAGCGGCACACCGTATTGTTTTCCTTTATAAATATTGGTTGCAAGACCAGATTGGAAGAATTTAGAATTATCAATAACTTCGCTTTCTGCAATATAGTCATCAAGACAAGCAAGAGTACCATCATCAGCAAAGTCGCTAATTTTAGGTTGATCTAGATAGGCCATGTCTGGTTTACTGCGACTTGAAAGAGCACTATTAATTGCTTGGTTGTAACTGTCTTTTACAATCATCAAAAGTTGAACACTAATACCCGTTTCTTCTTTAAACTCAGTCATTAGGTTTTTATAGGCTGTTTGGTCCTCTGGTTTTGATGGCTGATAGACCCAAAATCTAATAGTCCCGTCTCCTCCACCATCACCGTTTTTGCTACAACCGGTTGTAAGAGTAAATGTTAAAGCTAAAAAAGCTCCAAATGCTAAATACTTAAAACGATTTCTTTTCATGGTTATCCCCCTGCGTCTTAAATGTTATCGTTATCATTTTAAAATATATTACTTAAAACTTTTAGTAATATAGTAAAAAATCTAGAAAGTATCCCGAACGACTAATCTAGGTTGAATAAGAATATATTCGTATGGTCCTTCGTTTTTTCTTTTAATTAATTCGATAATATGAGAAGCAAGCTCACGACCTGCTTCATAAAGTGGCTGACGAACAGTAGTCAAGTGTGGATAAGCCACCTCATCGGTTCCAAGTCCATCAAAACCAGTAACAACAACATCTTTTGGAACTTTTAGACCATGATGTTTTAATGCTCTCATAACACCAATTGCTATATCATCACTAGCACAGATAAATGCTCGCGGTTCTCTTGTTTCAATTAAAAGTTCATTTGTTATATGGTATGCATCATCATTATTATTAGCAACTTTTAAATTTTTAGCTTTAGCATCGGGTCTAAACTCTTTTACAGCGTCTATAAACCCTTTCTCGCGATCATATACAAAGCGTTGGTCTTGATTGATACCAACGTAAACAATATTAGAAAAACCCCTTTCTAAAACGCGGCGTGTAATTTTATAAAGACCCGCATAGTTATCAATGTCTATAGACATTACATCTTTTGCATAGCCGAAAACACAAACAGGCTTGTTTTTAGCTAATTTAGCAACTTCAATTTNTTGCTCTGGCGATAATCCCATGAAAATACACCCATCGCAATCCTCATTGTTATACCAAGTTCTTTTAATTAGTAAAGAATATCCTTGTTCACCAAGATATTCAGCAATTCCAGAAACAACATTCATAAAAAAGAGGTCATTTGGTTTTAGACCACTTGGTATATATACAAAAATAATATTTGTTCTTCTTTGAACTAATGCTCGTGCTAGAACATTAGGTCTAAAATTAACGCGTTCAATTTCAGCTTGGATGNTTTCACGCGTTTCTGGTCTTACTTTTTCAGGATCATTGATGACGCGAGAAACAGTAATTGTAGAAAATCCCGTAGCACGGGCAATATCTTTTAGTGTTGCCATGATTAAATGTTAGCATCTTTATATTTTACTGTCAAAACAGTAAATATATCGCAGATATTTAGTTTTGCCTCATATAGAAAGACTCTTTTTACTTCGTTATTGTGTTTTTTTAGTATAATAGAAACGAAAAGGAACTGAATGAATGAAAAAGAATGCAAAAACAATATCTCGAAACATGGTTCATCGTCTCCCACTTTATTTAAGTGTTGCAAGACAACTGCTCAGCGAAGGTGAAGATTATGTTAATGCACCGCAAATTGCAGAAATTATTAACATCAATCCAGAAACCGTCAAAAAAGATCTCTCCTTAATTTGTAAAACGCCTGGTAATCCTCGTTTAGGTCGTAAAGCAGAAACTTTAATCCAAGAAATTATTGATTTTGGTGTTTATACACAAACAAGTAATGCTGTCATTATTGGAACCGGAAAATTGGGTCTTGCCCTATTTTCTTATACTGGCTTTAAAGAATGGGGGCTCAATTTTGTAGCAGGTTTTGATGTTAACCCAAATATTATTGGCAAAGAAGTTAATGGCAGTTATATTTACGACATTAAAATGCTTAAAAGTGTTATCGAAATCACTGATGCTGAACTTGCAGTTATAACGGTTCCATCTGAGGCTGCTCAAGAAGTCGTTAATCTAGCAATTGATGCAGGTATTAGAGCAATTTGGAACTTTGCGAGTACACATGTTCAAGTTCCTTCTAATATTATTTTACATAATGAAAATATGGCAAGTTCACTTGCTCTTCTTAATTACAATTTAAGACTAAAATATAAAAAAGGGACTTCAAAAAAATCAGGCTAAATAGCCTGATTTTTATTTTAATTTATTGATTCAATTCTTTAAGTTTTCTTTTAAGTGGATTAATAACTTTTTTAATTGTTCCTTCTTTAAAAGGATTATACAATTTAGCTTTCTTTAATAATTCAACATATGGATATTTGCCGCCTAATTTGCAAAGTTTAACATATTTTTGCCAGGCTTTTTCTCTATTCTTCCACATTTCATTTGCAAACTGAAAAGCGGAAATTTGTGCAAGAGTATAATCAATGTAGTAGAAAGCATTAGAGAATATATGACCTTGTCTTGTCCAAAAGCCACCTTCATCTAAAAAAGGAAACCCTTCATAGTTTCTAAACGGCAAATACTTTTTCTCAATTTCTCTCCAAAGAGCTTTTCTTTCTTTATGAGTTAATTCTGGGTTTAAATAAACCCCTTCTTGAAATTCGTCAACACTCACTCCATAAGGTAAAAATTTAATTGCCCCTTCTAAGTGTGAAAGACGATATTTGTCTGCTTCTTCAAAAAAGAGTTCCATCCATGGCCAAGCGAAAAATTCCATTGACATTGAATGTATTTCACAGGCTTCAAGTGTAGGTTGACGATAGGCGGAAACCTTCATGTTTCGACTCATATAACCTTGGAATGCATGACCAACTTCATGAGTTAATACGTCTACGTCGCCTTGTGTACCATTAAAGTTTGCAAAAATAAATGGGGCTTTATAACGTGGGAAATATGTCATATATCCACCTGAACGTTTACCTGGCCTTGCAGTTAAATCAAGCAGTTCGTTTTCAACCATAAAGCGGAAAAATTCACCAGTTTCTTTACTCATTTCATCATACATTTTAGTAGCGTTTTTCACTAAAACAGGTTCATCACCTTTAGGAAGAGGATTACCGTCCTTAAATGATTGATTTAAATCGTAAATGTATGGTTTTCTAATTCCAATTCGCTTACTTATCTGTTTAACAATCTTATTAACTAAAGGCACAACATGCTCAAAAATTTGTACTCGATAGTTTCTTACATCATCTGCATTATAATCAGTTCTTCCTAAGCGTAAGTAACCAAGTTCAATATAGTTTTTAAATCCGAGTTTAGTCGCCATTTCATGCCTAATTTTTACTAAACCATCATAAATTTCGCCTAATTTTTCATCGTTTTCACTAAAGAAATTAGTTGTTGCAAGATATGCCTCTTTCCTCGTTTTTCGGTCTTGACTTTGGGTAAATTTACCCATTTGTGAAAGATTATAAATTTCGCCACGGAATGGGATCTTTGCACCTGCAATAACTTTGTTATACTCCATAACAAGCATTGCTTCTTTTTGTAATTCTGGAATTATTATAGGATTAAAACAACGCATTGATGTTTCAATCATTTTAAATAAAAATGACCCCCATTCTTTTTCAAGTGCTTCTCGATGTGGACTACTAATCAACGCTTTTTGAAAATCATGATAAAAACCCTGTAGCAACGGCAAATCTTTATTTAATTGTTCACTAGCTTTTTCATATTTTTCATCACGAGCATCAAGAGAATATCGAACTGAAATAATTGTAATGTCAGTCATCATATCTTCCATTAAACGATTCATTCTTTTGATTACTTTTGAAGCATCTTTACTAGTTGGCGCATTTGCAAACTCTAGTGTGAGACTAGATATTTTTTTACCTAATTTTTCAACATTAGGCATTTTGAAAGGATATTCACTAAATTTCATTTTTATACTCCTTAATTATTAGACTTTCTTCTTCCATTTCAATTGGTTTTTTATCTCCTAACATTTCAATAATTGTTGGAGCAATATTACTTAATTTGCCACCTTCTTTTAATTTAATGTTCGGATTATTAATACTAAAGGGAACTAAATTAGTTGTATGGGCTGTAAAAGGATTCCCTTTTTCATCAAGTAATTGTTCAGCATTACCATGATCCGCAGTAATAATTAATGTTGCGTTATTTTCATTAACCCATTTAACAATCTTTCCTACCGACTCATCAACAGTTTCAACTGCTTTTACGACTGCATCAAAAATAGCGGTATGACCAACCATATCACAATTAGCATAGTTTAAAATCACAACATCTAAATCTTTTTTGTTTAATTCATTTAATAAAGCTTCAGTAACTTTTGGCGCACTCATAGAAGGTAATAAATCATATGTAGCAACTTTAGGTGAATCAATTAAAACGCGACGACAATTTTTAAGAACGGGTTTTTCAACTCCATCATAATTAATAGTTCCATCAAAAAAGAATGTAACATGTGCATATTTTTCTGTTTCTGCAATTCTTAATTGACGATAATTGTTATCTGCTAGCCATTCACCCAAGGTATTCGTAAGTTTTGGTAAAGCCATTGCAATTTCACCTTTGACTGAATCGGCATATTTCATTGTACAAACCAAGAAAATATTCTTTAATACTGGGTTTGGAACATATGGTTTGTACAAATATTGTCCGTCTTTTTTTGGTGGATTTTGATAAAAATATGGATTTGTTAAAATCGTAGAAATTTGAATTGCACGATCTGGTCTAAAATTCATAAAAATAACAGCATCATTATCACCGATTGATCCATCAACAAGTGCATTATAACTTGGAGTTACGAATTCATCAGATGGATCCATTCCTTTTTTAGGTAGTTCGCTATATTCTTTTTTAAAATATTCTTTATAATCTGTAAACGATGGCCCTTTACGATTAACCATCATTTGATAAGCTACATCAACACGGTCAAGATTCTTATCGCGATCCATTACATAATAGCGACCGCCGATTGATGCAAGTTTGCCAAATTGTAATTTGTCCATTTCGTCAAGTATTTCTTTTATATAATCAGGTCCTTTTTGCGGATCAACATCGCGTCCATCCATAAACGCATGAAAATATGCAGTTTCTAACCCAAAATCTTTGGCCATTTTCAAAATCGCCTTAATGTGATTCAAATGACTATGAACACCACCATCACTTGTTAAGCCAAAAATATGTAGTTTAGAATTATGATCTTTTGCCCATTTCATAGCTTTTAAATAGCTCTCATTTTTAAAGAAAGTACCTGTTTTAATTGCATTATTAATGTAAGTAAGTGATTGATAAACAACGCGACCTGCACCAATGTTCATATGACCCACTTCTGAGTTACCCATTTGACCAACTGGAAGACCGACTGCTTCTCCAGAAGCATCGATTAAAACAGTTGGATTATTATTAAAAAAGGCCGTTAAATTAGGCGTTTTAGCGTGGGCGATTGCATTGCCTTTTTTTTCTTTTCGATAGCCGAAGCCATCCATAATACATAGAATAATCGGTTTAGGATATTTCATAATTTCGTCCTCTTTTCTAAAACATTATACTCGCTAGACAATCATATTTCAAAAAATATGATTAATCTCTTAAATTTCTTCTTTTAGTTCGAAATTAAAGAGGGCGACAAAAAAAGCAAAAACAAGAGATTTGGCATTGTAGTTATAATTTTTAACTATTTTGTTATGAGCCATTACAATGCGACGGTAGTTATCATCACTATCTTCAATTGCAGATAGTAAATCTTGAATATATTTTTTTGAATTATCATCTTTCAGAAGATCCGTTTTTTTTGAAATTTCATTAAATCCTTCATTTAATTTTTCAATATAAAATTGACGGTTATCATTAATAATGTTTATTCGTTCATTTTCAAAGTCGAATTTACTAAAACTAACTGAAATTCCTTGTTCTTCTAAACGGTTTACTGCTAACCCAAGAGCTGTATTCTTATTAGCAATTAAAAGACGACTTGATTTTTTATGTTTGAGCATCTGTGCTTTATAAAATAACATTACATAACTAAATATAAGTCCAATTAGTACATATATGGCGAAGAGAATAGTATATATTAATGTCCAATAATTCATTAACCAAACCTCAACAAAGATATTATAGCACGAACAAAAAAATCTTAGTCAAAAAAAACTATCAAATAATCGCTTATTTTGACATCATATTATCATAATGATAATATATTAAAGAGGTATTTATTATGGCAGAAAAACCAATTATGGCGTTTATCTACGATTTTGATAAAACGCTATGTCCTGAAGATATGCAAAATTATTCCTTCATTCCAGCTTTAGGTATGACGCCTGAAGAATTTTGGAATGAAACAGGAAAATTTAGTGAAATAACCGGCGTAGAACGAATTTTAGCGTATATGTATATGATGATTGTTCTAGCCAAAGAAAAAGGCATTGAGTTAACAAAAGAATACTTAAATGGTCTTGGAAAAGATATTCGTTTTTATGATGGTGTCCGTACATGGTTTAAAAGAATCAATGCTCACGGAGAGCAAAGGAACGTAAAAATCGAACATTATCTTATTAGTAGTGGAACAAAAGAAATCATTGATGGTTGTGCTATTGCACATGAATTTAAAGAAATTTATGGTTGTGAGTTTCTATTCGATAAAGAAACAAAAACACCTGTTTGGCCCAAATTAACCATCAATTACACTGCAAAAACGCAGTTCTTCTTTAGAATTTCTAAAGGAGCCCTTGATATAACTGATGATCAAGCGTTAAACAGAAAGCAAACAATTCGAAGAATCCCATATCGAAATATTGTCTATTTTGGAGATGGGATGACAGATGTTCCCATTATGCTTCTAGTTAAAAATAACGGTGGAAAGTCAATTGCTGTTTATCACAAAGGACAACGTGATAAGGTCCACTATTTATTAGAAGATGATCGTGTTAATTTTGTCTGTAACGCTGATTATTCATCAAATTCACAATTAGAAAAAATTTCTAAATTACTTATCGACCAAGTTGCTATAACTGAACTAGTTGAAAGAAAACAAGAAGATTTATCTAAAATTAAGTAGTTTAGTCATCAACAAAGAGGTGTTTTATGAACTATGCAGTCATTTTAATGGCGGGAAAAGGCGAAAGATTTGGTGGCCCTCTACCAAAACAATTTTTAAATATTGGTAACAAACCACTTTACTTATATACTGTTGAAACTTTTGCCTTTCATCAAGATATAGATGCTATTTTGATCGTATGTGAAGAAATGTACAAAAATCGCATTCAAAAAGATATTGTTAAGTTCAAAATACCTAAAATCACTACTTTTATTACTGGCGGTACTACAAGACAAAGTAGTGCATTTAACGCATTAATTTATCTAAATGCAGTTGGAAAAGAAAATGATATTGTTTTAATCCATGATGGAGATCGCCCTCTTGTTACTAGCGAAATTATCTCTAATAATATTGCCGCTATGCAAATTACTGATGCTGCAATAACAGCCATTCCTAGTGCAAACTCACTAGGTATTTCATATGACAATCAAACTATTAGTTCTTTTCCTCCACGCCAACAATATTATGTCATTCAAACTCCGCAGACATTTAAACTTGGCTTAATTTACAAGGCACATGTACAAGCAAATCAACATATTAATAAAATGTACTACACAGATGATGGAAGCATTGTTTTAGCTTATGGCAAGGAAGTTAATATTGTACGTGGCTCAACTCACAATTTTAAAATTACAACATATGATGACTTTACATTACTTAAGACACTTTTGAGGTTTAAAAATCAATAAATGGCTAATTTCGAATACAACATTGGTGATATTATAGTTGGAACCGTTAAAGAGATACGTCCATACGGTGCAATAATTTCCTTTAATGATGAATTTGAAGGTTTGCTGCATATTTCAGAAATTAGCGATCGTTATGTCAGCGACATTAATTACTTTTGTGAAGTTAATAAAAACATCGCAGTTAAAATTATTGATATCAACGAATTTAATAATTTTATGCGTCTTTCATTAAAAAAAGTTCCAGTAAACCAGCGTTTGCCTGGACCCAAAAGGAAAAAAATGAAAGAAAATATTAAGTTAGAAGAAATTGATTTTACGCCTTTAGCAGAGGCTCTGCCACGGTGGATTGAAGAATTCAAAAAAAGGAAAGAGGAAAACGACTAATGAGATTAATATTANATCATACACTGGTAAACCTACCAATTGANAAATATAGAGAAAGAGTTAGTTTGATTAATCAAATGATTAACGAAAAGAAAGGTGCAGGCAACGACTATTTAGGTTGGGCTGATTACCCTTTAACATACGACAAAGATGAGTTTAATGAACTGATTAAAACTTCTAAATATATAAGAGAAAATTTTGATACATTAGTCGTATGTGGTATTGGCGGATCCTACCTTGGAGCAAGAGCAGCATTAGAAGCTTTAAAAGGCTTTTATAACAAAAGTGATATTGAAATTATTTTTATAGGCCAAACGTTTTCTCCGACTTATACAAAACAGGTTCTTTCATATTTAGAAAAACGCAATTTTGCAATTAATGTTATTTCTAAAAGCGGTACAACAACAGAAACTGCAATCGCGTTTCGACTTTTACGACAACTTCTTGAAAATAAGGTTGGAAAGAAAAAAGCAAAAGACAGCATTTTTGTAACAACCGATGCAAAAAAGGGTGCTTTAAAAGAGCTTTCTAATAAAGAAGGTTATAAAACCTTTGTTCTTCCTAGTGATGTTGGTGGTCGCTTTTCCGTTTTAACCCCTGTTGGACTTCTTCCACTTTCCGTGGCAGGAGTTGACATTAAATCTATGATGGCTGGTGCACTTAAAGCTCGTGAAGACATTTTAAAAACATCACTAGAAAAAAACGACTGTTACTTATATGCATGCATGAGAGATTTTTTATATAGAAATAATTATTCTGTTGAATTATATGCATTTTATGAACCTCATTTTGCTATGCTAGGCGAATGGTTAAAGCAACTTTATGGTGAAAGCGAAGGGAAAAATAAAAAAGGCCTCTTCCCTGGATCAGTTACTTTTTCAACTGACTTACATAGTCTAGGTCAGTTTATTCAAGACGGAACGCCGCTTTTGTTTGAAACCGTGATTTACGTTAACGAACCTTTAGCAGATATCACCATTCCATCTGATGATGATAACTTTGACGGATTAAATTATTTATCAGCAAAACCGCTATCTTTTGTAAATATGCAGGCTTTTAAGGGAACACTTGTCGCACATGTAAATGAAGGCAAAGTACCAAATATAGTCATTGAAATTTCACACCTTGATGCTTTCAAGATGGGTTATTTATTTTACTTTTTTATGAGATCGTGTGCTATGAGTGCATATCTTTTAGAAGTAAATCCATTTAATCAACCTGGAGTTGAAGTTTATAAACGTAACATGTTTAAACTACTTGGAAAAAAAGATTAATAATATTTTATAAACTTTAAAAGCCTTAAATAAAAATAGTATTATATATAAAAATAACTCATATAATGCCAAAAATGTGTCGAAAAAATTTAAGGCTTTTTTTCATTGACTAAAAAGGGCTTGAGTGGTATATTTATATAGCATATTGAGCGTAGTCCCCGGATGTTTAGCTCAGATGGGAGAGCATCGCCTTTACACGGCGGAGGTCGGGGGTTCAAGTCCCTCAACATCCACCATCTTGTATGCAAATGTAATGGAGGAGTAGCGAAGTGGCCAAACGCGGCTGACTGTAAATCAGTTCCTTAGGGTTCGGTGGTTCAAATCCGCCCTCCTCCACCATCGCGTTGGGGCATAGCCAAGCGGTAAGGCACTAGACTTTGACTCTACCATTCCCTGGTTCGATCCCAGGTGCCCCAGCCAATATGCCTCTCGTTAGCTCAGTCGGTAGAGCACTTGACTTTTAATCAAGGGGTCACAAGTTCGACTCTTGTACGAGAGACCATTGCCCAGATGGCGGAATAGGTAGACGCAAAGGACTTAAAATCCTTCGGTAGCTAATACCGTGCCGGTTCAAGTCCGGCTCCGGGCACCACGCGTAAAAGAGCATTTATATAGTGCTCTTTTTTATTTTTATTTAATATAAGCATTATCAACTGGTTAAAAAATGGATTATGTTATAATACAAAAGGAGGGTATAAATATGAGATTTTATAAATGTGACATTTGTGGAAATTTTGTAGCAATGGTCGAAGATTCAGGTGTTAACCCATTTTGCTGTGGTCAAAAAATGACTGAAGTAGTAGCTAACACTCAAGAGGAAGTTGCGACTGAAAAACATATTCCAGTAATTGAAGTTAAAGATAACAAAGCTATTATTACTGTTGGCGATGTTTTACATCCAATGATTAAAGTACACTGGATTGAATGGATTCTTTTAGTTACTACTGAAGGGAACAAACGTAAAGTATTATCACCAAATGATGCTCCTGTTGCAGAATTCGCACTTCTTCCTAACGAAAAAGTATTAAGCGCCTATGCCTATTGTAATTTACATGGTCTTTGGAAAAGAGATAACAATTAATTGACATTTTCGTATTATTTTCTGCAAAATGAATATATTTTAGGATGAAAGATTATGGATATAAATAATTTGATTGAAAGTAAAATAGCTAAAATTAGACCATTCATTAATCGTCATGGCGGCGATATTGAATTCGTAAAATTTGAGGAAGGTTATGTTTATGTAAAAATGCATGGTGCATGTAAAGGTTGTGCATACTTAGATCAAACCTTAACTTATGGTGTAGAGAACTTACTTATGGAGGAAGTCCCCGGAGTTATTGGGGTTATTCTAGTACAATAAAAAAACCGGTTTAACCGGTTTTTTTAATAATTATAGAATTGAGTTGCGTCAACAGTACCATGCAACCTAAAATAATCTGCCACTAATTCGCGGCAATAAAGTCCAGTGCAAATTTGCTCATAATTTCTTAATGAGTTATATGGACTAGTACTTACATAATCAATGGTGCCAATTGTACAAGGCGATGTAACTTCTGGTCCATCTGGAAAATAGTTTTGATTGTATCCATCCATAGCGCCTTTAGTATCTGAAACACTAACATTTTCGATAACTCTTATTTCGTTATCAAAAGGTAGCGCACGATATATATCTCCATATGTTATATCTCCTGATGGCATATCATAAACTCTTACTCCTCCAGTATTATGAATTGTTAAATCTAGTTCTGGATAGTCTGGTTTTAAATAAAAATACATAACATAATTAACAAAATTAACTATTTGACTTCTATAATTGAATCCACCAGTTAATTGTCCTACAACTTCTTCTTTTACATCACGAATTTCTCTTTCATAATATTCCTCATAAATGTTATATGCATCTTGATCATCAGAATAATTTGGAACAATATTAGAGGCACTAATAACTTGATATGTTTTAACTACTTTTTCTTTAGTGTCTTTATTAAAATCTATATTTACATGCATGATTTGTTGACCATATCCATTTGTTTGAAGAATTGGAACGTTATTTTCTTTATATCTCTCCAGTTTATGTGTATGACCACAAAATACTAAATCAACATATGACTTACCACCATTATTAGTACCGTTAATAGTTTCATAATAATCGTTAAAATTATTCATTAATGAGTCATGTGTTAAAAGAACAACAATATCGACATCATCTTCATTTCTTAGTCTTTTTGATTCTTGAACAATATAATTATCGGGTACTCTAAAATCATAGTCCTTAACATTTTCATAAAAAATCGATGATTCGAGCCTTTCACCAATTGAGCCTATAATTCCAATTTTTACACCCTTTCGTTCTACAATTGTACTTGGTAAGGCAAAAGAAGCCCTTTCATTAGTTCTTTTATCAAAAATATTTATCCCTAAGAAAGGGAAAGTTGCTAATTCTTGATTATTAATAATTTCTGTATCTTTCCAATCAAATTCATGATTGCCTAAAGCCATCGCTTCAAAATTAGAGTCATTCATTAAATCGGTCAACAATCTGCCGCGTGTAATATTACTATCTGCACTTCCTTGCCACATATCACCTGATGATAGATTTATTACTCCATCTGGATTTTCTTCACCTTTACTTTTAAAAAAAGAAGCGATTTTAAACCATCCAATTTCATCTTCATCTTCACTAACAATAGCTCCGTGAAAATCATTAAGCCCAAAAAAGTCCAATTTAACAACGTCACTATTCTCTGAAACAAATTCACTACTTCCACTTGTGGTCTCACTAGTAGAATCAGTAGTTGAAGTTAATTCACTTGAATCAATCGGTGGTTTTTTTTGGCAACCAAATAATAACAAGAACGGAATTAATAATAGAATTTTTCTTTTCATCTTATAAATATTCCTTTACATCAATTGTATTATATTTCTTAAAGTAATTAGAGACAGCATCACGAGCATAAGTTGCAGTTACTTCTCCATTATAAGTGTCTTGATAGTCTCTTTCATATAAATATGAGATTGTTAAGACTTTATATCTGCCAGTATTATCAATATCATTTATATTAATTGTAAAATAATTAGCATTGTTTGAGTTTGGAGAACCAATAAGACCCTTAAGTTGAGAACCCGTTAATTCCATTATTATAATTTCATTATCAAATGGTAAAGATTTATAAATGTCTCCATAAGTTACCTTTCCGTTTGGAAGTTCTGCCCTTATGCCTCCACGCACATTATGCATTGCGCCTACTGCTCCTGGAACTGCTTCAACCATTGCACGGACGGTAAGATTTCCAATTGCTTCTATTTTCATTGGTCCATTTTTAATTCGCCCAACAACTTCATTTTTAATTTCTTCAACATCTTGAAGATGATACTTGTAAATTTGTTCTGCGATTGGTTCAGGTTTAATTGTTGGATTAATTGATAAAACGCTATCAACACGATAATCTTTTAAAACTAATTCGTTTTCTTTATATGCAAATCTAACATACTGGATTCCTCTTCCTAGCCCAGTAGTTTGAAGAATAGGAATTCCGTTTTGTATTTGTCTATCATGCACGTGTTGATGACCGCAAAAAATCGCATCAACAATTTTATTATTTATAATTTCATCATACTCATAATTTCCATTTAAAAGAGAATCATGTGTATTTAACACTACAATTTCTGCTCCGTTTTCACGTAATTGGCTTGCTTCAGTTACGACATAATCTGTAATAACATCAAAATCAATATCAGCAATCAAGGATGCTTGAACAGTACTTTCTAATGAAGAACCAATCGTACCAATAATACCAATTTTGACTCCATCTCTTTCGATCAATGTTGAGGCATCTAACCAATCTACGCGCTTAGTCGTCCCTTTATTTACAATATTAGCTCCTAAAAACGGATGAGTAGATTTATTTTTATTAATTTTGATTTGATCGATTGTCCAATCGAATTCATGATTTCCAACTGTAAAAGCAGAAAAGCCAATATAGTTTAATTCATCTACCATTAGTTCCCCTTTTGTAAGATTACTATCGGCAGATCCTTGCCACATATCACCAGCTGCTAAGAAAATAGTACCGCCCGGATTCTCGCTTCTCCTATCAATTAAATATTGCGCCATACGAGAAATTCCGGGTTTATTTTCATCTGGAGTAAATTCAACTGCACCATGAAAATCATTTAATGTATAAAAATCAATTAATTTATAGCCGTCTTCCTCTAATGCTCTATAAGCGCTCGGATCAAATGGCGTATAATCTGGAAATGATATCCTTTCTTTTTTTGAACATCCACTTAAAAGAGAAAGAACAAAAACGCTACAAAACAAGGTTCTTTTTAAAAATTTCCTCATAATAATCCTAAATGTTCCTTTTTATTTATAATAATATATCCTTCTCGATTTTTCACATCTTCACGATTATACTCGTATTTACTACCATCTGGTTTTAACAAGAACCCCCCTGCCTCTTCAACAATTAATTGAGGAGCAGCAATATCCCATTCCTTAGTCCCATCTGTAGAACGATAAGAGATTTCGGCTTTTCCTTCTGCTATTCTGCAAGCTTTCAAAGATGCACCAACAGTTAAAACAGTACTTATAACATCTTTATTTTTATCAATGAAAATTTGTTCAGTTTCTTTAAAATGATATCTAGAACATAAAACAGTCAAATCTTTCAATTTATTAGAAACTTCAATTTTCTTTTTAATGTTACCTTTTATGCAATAAGCGCCTCCACCTTTACTTGCATAAAAAAGTTCATTTAAAACCGGAGCTAAAACTACACCAACAATAATCTCACCTTTATATGAAAGGGCAATATTTGTTGTGAATTCAGCTTGTTTTCTAGTAAATTCTTTAGTTCCATCAATAGGATCAATAATCCAAACAAAATCATTTTTTAAACGACTTAAATCATCTTTTGATTCTTCGGTTAAAAAAGAGTGAGTAGGAAATGACTCTTTAAGAAAATTAATTAAAAACTGATCTGCCATCTTATCTGCAGTTGTAACTGGTGAATTATCTTCTTTTATCTCAATATCAAAGGAACTATTAAATATTGAAAGAATCAGCGGCTGAACTTGTCTTGCCGCTTCAATCGCATTATTTAAGTAAAAATCTAAATTTAGTTTCACGCTTTTGTTTCCTTTATTGCTTTAATAAGTTCATTAATTACTTTTGGTACATCTTTAAAACTTTCTAACCTGCAACCAGAAGCACATAAATGTCCACCACCGCCAAACTTTAAGGCTACTTGGTTAACATTAATGTTTCTGCTTCTTAATTCGACATAAATTTTCCCATGAATATCTTCAGCAAAAGTTGCCCAACACGGATAACCTTTGATATTGCCTAAATGATTGACATATGAGCTCATATCTGATGCATCAATATTAAAATGTTTCAATTTACTTTGAGAAATTTTGATATAACAAACACCATCTTTTGTTTTAAAATTCGTAAGAAGATATCCCCTGAAACGAACTTTATTTATATCTTTCTTTGATAATTCATAATTTATTTTTGATAAATCCGCACCCTTTTTGATTAATTGAGCGGATAAATGCAGCGTTTGTGCTCCGGTCGGATTATATAAATAACGGCCACTATCAGTCAAAATTCCAAGTAAAAGCGCGGTTGCTCCTAGAGGAGAAATATTTAAATTTTCGTTTTCAATAAACTCGGCAATTATTTCACAAGTTGCTACTTTATCATTATCAATGATTGTTTCATTTGTGAATGTCTCCACAAATAAATGGTGATCTATTAAAAAAGTAGATTTTGCTAATAAATACCGTTGATCTTCAACACGATCTTTATTAGCAACATCTACAATTATTGCAAATGAGGAAGCAATAACTTCGTCGCTAACTACATCTAATTTTCCAACTAATGGAACAAACTCATCCACATTAGTGCCAAGAGCAAATACGCTTTTATTTGGAAACGATGCTTTAATAGTTTCTTTTAATCCTACTAGTGAGCCTATAGCATCACCATCAGGAAAAATGTGCGAAAATATAGTGATCGTTTCCGCTTTTTCAATTAGTTGAAAAAGTTTTGCGTATTTGCTCATTTATAAGTTATTTATTTAGCCTTCCCAACACTACCGAAGACTTCACATTTTTGACGTACAACTGCTGCAATACCTTTTTTTCCTGGGCCAATGATTTTTCTAGGATCATAGACTTTACTATCATTTGTAAGAACTTCTCTTACTATACGTGTCCATTCTTGTTGACATTCGGTATTTACATTAATTTTAGCTGTTCCACGGGCAATGGCTTTTTTAATTTGTTCATCAGGAATACCTGAACCACCGTGAAGAACGAGTGGCACACGGACTAATTCACTAATTTCTTGCATTTCATCAAAGCCTAACTTTGGTTCACCCTTATATGGTCCATGAACAGAACCAAGAGCAGGTGTTAGGAAATCTACTTTTGTTTCTTTAACGAGTTTTACACATTCTTCAGGAATAGCATACATTGTTTCGGCAACAACATGTTCTTCTTCGCCGCCAACTCTTCCAAGTTCTGCTTCAACAGTTACCCCACGGGCATGTGCGTATTCAACAACTCGCTTTGTTTTAGCAATGTTTTCTTCAAGCGGGAAATGTGAAGCATCAATCATTACACTCGTAAATCCGGCATCAATCGCCTTAAAACAAACTTCTTCACTACTTCCATGATCGAGATGAATTGCAATTGGAATAGTATATTTTCTTTCTTCAATAAGTGCTTTAATCATTGCAACAGCGACCTTAAAACCACCCATATATTTAGCAGCACCTTCGCTGACACCAAGAATTACAGGTGATTCTAGAGCTTGACATTCATCAAGAATCGCAAGAGTCCATTCAAGATTATTAATGTTGAATTGACCAACTGCATATTTTTCTTTTTTTGCTTTTGTAAGCATTTCCTTCATATTAACTAATGACATAATATAGTCCTTTCTTAAATTTCTTCATCTTCGTCAGTTTTTTGATCATCTTCATCGTCATCTTCTTCTTTTTTAGGTACAACGCGAAGACGAATTGGTTCACCATCATCATCGAAATCACTTTCTTCGTCATCTTCTTCATCTTCAGTAGTATAAAAATCATACATGGATAGATGAACATCATCATAAAGTACTCGTTCACGTAAATCCCAAGTATTATCGCGAACATTGACAAAGCGACCATCAAGACTTAAATTTGTGTAAAAAACAGACATTAGGTAGATTTTTTCTTCTTCGCTATAATCTTTTTGAACACAAACTTCTTCCCACAATTCCTCAAAAGTTAAAGGTTCTTTACTTTTTGAAAGAATTTCAAAGACGATTTCTAAATTTGATTTTGATTTCATTTTTTCCTCCTATTACATTGTCTTTGGTGCAGAAACACCAATTAATTTTAAACATTCCTTCATCGTGATTGCAGCAGCCTTAA
>JGI24707J26582_10001193_pt1 | contig 20714 bp, 18 predicted proteins | sample BioPla1DNA1_FD_26582 | JGI IMG/M metagenome (IMG submission 26582)
CTAANCTTTTTTCTTGAACTTCTTTCCATAAGACAACTTTTAATTATTTATACGTTAAATTTTTAATTTTGTTGTCCTAAAAAAGGGGACCATTATAGTTTTAAAAATAAATATGTTTAGAAACATTCTAAATTACGCCTTTAAATACACGGAATATACAAGTCTTTTTTAGGATTCACACACAAAACTGGAATTCCGGCAGAGTTTGTAATTATTGATGTTTCGGGAAAACCAAAAATTTTTGTAACTAAATTCTCCTTAGAAGAAATTAAAAGACAAATACAAAAAGCATCTATTTCATCAGCATAATCCACTGCTAGTTTTTCTATACTTTTATATTTTTTTGGCTGAGGTTTATGCTCGTATTTAAAAGAGTAATTATTAAAAAATGTATTAGTAAAATNAATATTTTTCTTTAAATTATCTTGTGGATTTTCATAATAAAACAAGTCTATTTCTAATTTTAGATTTAAAGCAAAATATGTAGTCCAACCAACTTTTTGTTTTGCTTCTTTTTTAAAGTTCATAGGCAAGACAAATCGTTTTTTACTGTCTGGTANTGGCGAGTTTTTTTGAACAACAAAATATGGAATTCTTGCTTTTCTAATAATTTTTATAGCCGAAGAACCTGATAAAAATTGTGGGTCGTTCTTACCATGAGTTCCTAAAACAACAAAAAAAGCATCTATTCTTTCTGCATTTGAATTAATAATAGTACAAGTACAGCCTTCTTCAACAATATATTTACATTTTATGCCGTGAGTTGAACTTATATCTTCACAAAGTGCTGCCAAAGCCTCCTTTGCCTCATCATAAGTATCATCTTTGCTAAAATATATTAAAGAATTTTCGTTTATAACATGTATAATCTGCAAATTACGTTTAAATTTTCTAGCTAAAAAACTTGCCCACAAAACGCTTTTTTCGCCGACTTCAGTAAAATCTGTATAAACTAAAATATCTTGATTTTTTTTATCTTCCATATTTATTTTTTCAAATATATGCAAATTTATAATTTTATAAACTAATTTATTATTGATTTTGATTAAACTTTGTTTTTTAAATTAAAAAATTACAAAAATTAGATGTTAAATTACTGTTACGACAAGCCAAAGCTATGCAATAAAAGATTTATAGAACTTTATATTTTTTAGAATAAATACAAGTTTATAAATTAAAAAACCTATATTTGTGTTAAATTTTAATAATTATTTTTTGTAAAATTTTAATATTATGAGATTAGTTTGTTTATTTATTTCCTTGTTTTTGTACGTTGTTGCATTTTCTCAAACCAACTCTGGAAAGCTTATTGTTTTACACTCCAATGATTTACACAGCAATTTAACAGGATTTTCTCCAGAAAGTGAATATACTCCTTGTTCTGTTGATGACGATGATACTCGTGGTGGTTTTGCAAGAATTGCAGCTTTGATTGATGCTGAGAAAAAAGCAAACCCCGATAATGTTTTAGTGGTTGATGCTGGCGACTTTTTAATGGGTACTTTTTTCCATATTTTTGAAGTGAATGACGGCTTTCAGTTGCATTTAATGAAAAAAATGGGCTATGACGTTGTATCAATTGGAAATCATGAGTTTGATTTTGGACCTAATGCTTTTGCACAAATCGTTAATAAAAATTTAGAAAAAGGCGAAATTCCACAACTTGTACTTTCTAATGCAGAATTGTCAAAAAAATCGGATTTAGATGATAATCTTGAAAAATTATTTGAAAAAGGAATTATAAAACCTTACACAATTGTTGAAAAAGCTGGTTTAAAAATTGGAATTTTTGGACTTATAGGTATTGATGCTAATGAATCTGCCCCAAATGCAAAACCTGTTATAATCCANAATAGAATAAAAATCTCAAAACAAATAGTAAAAACTTTACGCTCCCAAGAAAAAGTTGATGTGGTTATTTGTTTATCACATTGCGGTGTTACAAAAGACAAAAATGGAAACTGGACTGGCGAAGATGTTGAATTAGCACTAAAAGTAAAAGGAATAGATTTAATAGTTTCTGGACATACTCATACAGAAATTCATGAGCCAATTATTGTAAACAATACTTACATTGTACAAACTGGTGCGCAAGGTCAAAATTTAGGTAGATTTGAAATGAATGTAGAAAGTGGAAAAGTAAAATCAGCAAGATTTCAGCTTTTAGCTGTTGACGACAAAATTTATGGTGATTGTAAAATTCATCAAATAATTTCAAATAGAATTAAATTAATTGACGACTCTATTTTACGTCCTCTAGGTCTTGGTTATTTTAGACCTTTAGCAGAAACCGACTACCAATTGGGTTGCGACCGAGAAGAAGAATTAAGCAAAAGCAATTTGGGACCACTTGTTGCTGATGCTATTCATTATTATATACATAATTTTTCAAATCAAAAAGCCGACATTTCATTAGTTGCTGCTGGGGTTATTCGTGATAAATTTCGTGTTGGCAAAAATGGTGTTCAAACTGCTGTTGATGTTTTTAGAATTATGAGCTTAGGCGAAGGCGACGACTCAATGCCTGGCTATCCATTAGCTAAAGTTTATTTAACTGCTAAAGAAATTAAAAACTTGTTCGAGGTTTTATTGTTAGCTCCAAAAATGAGTCCTTCTTACCTCTGTTATTTTAGCGGTGCAAAAGTTTATTATAATAGCGAAAAAGGAGTGCTGAAAAAAGTTGTAAAAATTGAACTAGACGGTAAGGAAATTGATATATCGAAAAAAAATAAAAATCTTTATAGTCTGGCAGCAAACTCATATATGTTAGAATTTGTGGGTAAAGTTCGCGGTATGACAATGGGTTTGGTAAAAATCGTTCCTAAAAATGCACAAGGCGAAAAAATCACAAATAATAAAACCACTTGGATTGATTTTGACGAAAACAAACCTGGTATTCAAGAAGGTAAAGAATGGATTGCTCTTGTGAAATTTTTACAATCCTTCCCTGATACCGATAATAATAAAATTCCTAATTTTCCAGAAAAATATAAAACTGCGATTGTAAATACGATTGATGTAGCAACGAAATAAGATGCAGTTTTAAAAATTATTTTGGAATTTTTCCTATTTCAATTTTTCTACAAATTCTTTAAAATGCAGTATTCTATTTTTGTTCTCTTTATTAAAAAGCAAATGTTCAAAATCTTTAGATTTATTATGTAAATCAACTTTATTTATAGTTTCTTCCAATTTTATTTTTAGTTCCATTAAATTATGAATACCTTGTTTTTGAGCAAGATAATCATAATTTGGATTTGTTTGAGATAGCAAAAACATAATATCGTAAAAATCTCGTCCCTTTGCTCGTGAAAGTAATGCAGATATTTTCATTGCACAAAGTATATNATCAGGTGGAACAGGAAACGACATAAAAAATCCGCACCCGCTAATCGTTNCCATTTGAGGTGTATATTCAAATTCTTGATTTTGACTTTCGATTTTAATCAAAAATCGTTCTTCCTTGTATGCCGACAAACCTAATTCAAACAATAACTCTGGAAAATAAAATCTTGAACGAAAAGCTGTTAATTTATCACTTTGCTTTTCTCTTGTTTCGGCTTTTATCCCAGAACGCTTTAAAAAAAGTCAAAACCGATTGCGACATTTCAACAAATTCTTCTATAGAAAAATCTTTACAGTCAAAATCTAAATCTTCAGAAAATCTATCAATTCCTTTTAACAAACGTAAATTTGTATCACCTATAAAAGCAATTTTTTTTACATATTTTGAGCTTGATAAAAAATTTAAAATCATCAGTTGAATATACTCCTTTAGAATATATTTATTGTGTGCAGGATTTTCTCTTATTTGTGGAGGAAAATAATTTTTTATTTGTTCAAAATTTAGCATAAATCATAAATTTTTAAAAGTGTATTAACTCTATTTCGTAATATTTTTGACTGAAATCTTTCTGTAAACTCATTAAGACGTTCTAAGTTTAAATCCTCTTGCATAAATTCTTCGTCAAAACGCAAGTCTCTGATTTCTTGTTCTGTAGTATATTGTGGATAAAGATATAGTAAATCTAAAATTGCTTTTTCGGGAGAAGCAAAAATCAAACTATGTTTATTTAAAAATATTTTTTGTTCACTACCGAACATTAATTCTGGCAAAATTTGCTGATAAGAAAACGAACCAAAAGCATTCTCAAAACTCATTTTTTTCAATGAACTTACTGCTGTTGTTCTTACTATTGCCTCTGGAATAATGCCATAAAACGCTAATGCAGAGTGTAAACTTATATATGATGGACTATAAATTTTGTTAGATATAAAGTGCTGAATATTAGGAGTTTCTAAATATTCAGGAAAACTATACCAAAGAATTACGTAGTTTTATAATATAATTCTGCTTAACCCAACGAGTGAGGTTAGTTTTCTCAAAGTTAGGTCGCCAAGCATATACTTGATTGATATTAAAACAAACCAAGTTATAAAATTGATTTCTTAATTGCCAAAAATCCATGCCTGTTTTACTTCTAATTTTATGCAAAAATACATAAAAACAGAATTAAAAGCAAATTTTTGAGTGTTTTTTAAAAATTTTTTGAAATATAAATAAATTGGCATTGTTGTAGAAACAACGCATGTGTAGGTTCTACAATATACAAATTGTTAATTAATATTTATATCATAAAATCAATCAAGGTGTTTCAGAAGTGTTCAAATGCAAGGCATATGAGATTGAAAACGAAGGAGCGTACCAGAAGCGATGCACTGAGCAAAGCCGAAGTGTACGTGACTGAGTTTGAACATCGAAAGCAACGCAGCAGTTGAACACTTATGAACGCCGTATTATTTTTCGATTTTGGCTAATGCAATCTCCATAATTTCCTTTTCAAGGGCTATGGCTTTTCTTTCAATTTCATTACCTTCTGCAATTACTTTATCAACAAAGGATTTGTCTTTATAGCTAGGTGCATTTATTTTAACATTTAGGAATCCGCCTTGTACTCCTGTTCTTGCAGCAATAGCACCAATAGCAGCATCGCTTACCGAAGCTTCAAGTCCTGTTTTTGCCATTTCTAGCATAACTTCCATGCTATTGTAACAAACTTTCATAATTTTAAAAGGTACTTCAATTGCATATTTTGTTGCATCTTGAATTGCTTGTGAGCGTAGTGCTTTTTCCTCATCATTTCCTTTTGGCAAGCCGTAAGATTCAATAATTCCAGAATAAGCAACAGTATCTTCGTCAACAAGTTTTAGCAACTCGTCATGATATGCTTTTCCTTTATCTGCCCAATCGCTAAAGTTTTCCCATTGGTCGTCGTGGCGATATTTGTTAGCACTAAGATTTGCTACCATTGTTCCCAAAGCAGCTCCCAAAGCTCCAATATAAGCAGATACCGAACCTCCACCTGGTGCTGGTGCTTCTGAGCCTGCAAGATGACAGAAATCAACTAAATTCATGTCAACAAGTTTTTTGTTATTGTCATCTTCAAGCATATACTCTATGATATTTTTCTTTGGGTCGAAAGGTTTTAGCTCGTCTAATCCTAAAGATTTTACAGCAATTTTAATAATTTCAGCATCTGAAATTCCTGTTGAACGTCCTTGTTTTTTTAAGAAATATTTTCCCGCATCTAAAATTGCTTTTAATGGNATAACACCAACAAGTTCTGAGCCTGTAACTCTTAAACCATTAGCTGTTGCTCTTTCACAAACAGTATCGAAAGCTACATGCACAGGTGTAACGCTAATATCTGTAAGGTTCATAGAAATTTGAGCTACTCCATATTCTTCGATATNCCAGCCAATAGCTTTTACTGATTTTAAAAGTCCTGGTTCGTAAACTTTATTTCCGTCTTTATCAAGTACTGGTTTTCCTGTAACTGGATGTCCTTCTCTTTTTACTCTTCCTTTTTCTCTAACATCAAAAGCTACAGAGTTTGCTTTAAACACAGAAGTTGTGTTTAGGTTTATATTATATGCTACTAAGAAATTTCTTGCACCAACCGCAGTAGCGCCTGTTCTCATTGTGTGAGCGTCCCAAACATTAGAGCCGAAATCTGGTTTCCACTCTTGGCTAGTAATTTTTTTCGCCAAACCTTCGTATTCACCGCTACGGCAGTTAGCTAAATTTCTGCGTTTTTCTGTAAATGCAGCATTTTCGTAGCAATAAACAGGAATATTTAGTTCTTCGCCTATTCTTTTAGCTAGTTTTCGTGCCAGTTCAGCAGTTTCTTCCATGCTTATATTAGAAATAGGAATAAGTGGACAAACATCAGTTGCTCCAAAGCGTGGGTGGGCTCCTTTGTGTTTGCTCATATCAATAATTTGAGAAGCTTTTTTCACAGCTTGAAAAGCAGCCTCTAAAACTTCGTTTGGCGTACCTACAAAAGTTACAACAGTACGATTTGTTGCAGCACCTGGGTCAACATCTAAAAGTTTAACACCGTCAACAGCAGTAATTACATCTGTAATTTGCTTTATAATTGACATATCACGACCTTCACTAAAATTTGGAACACATTCGATTATTTGTTTCATATTTATTAAATTTTTTAGGTTTTTACTATTTCTGCAAAAATAAAAAAAATAATGAGTTTTAGAAATTTTTTGTGGGAAGAAAAGGTGGAAGGTAATTTATAAAATTTATTTTGTGAATATTTAAACTTCAGTTTTTAAAGTTGTTGTACTTTCCTGTTTTCNGCACTTTTTCGGGACACCCAAACTATTTTGCTGTTAATCAATAAGATATGAAAATATTTTACTATTTTTGGGTGTCCCAAATTTTTTAATATGTATATTCGAGAAAAGAAAAATCGCTCTGGAAGTGTTAGTATTCAGANAATTAGCAAGTATAATGGTCGTTATAAAGTGGAAAAAACGATAGGTTGCGGCACTGAGCGCCACGAAATTGATCGGTTAAAATTGCAAGCACAGCAAGAAATGGAAAAAATGCAGTCTCAATTATCTNTTTTCGCTTCTACGAACGATGCGTTAGTTGAACAGGCATTTTCTTTACTTAATAATTCGCATATTCGAACTGTCGGTCCAGAACTTATATTTGGTAAGATTTATGACTATATAGGGTTTGGTTTAATCAAAGAGTCTATTTTTAGACATTTGGTAATTACTCGTTTGGCTTTCCCATTGAGCAAGCTAAAAACAAGCGAATATCTTTATCGTTATCAAGGTGTTGTTATTGATGTTGATAAAATTTATCGTTTTTTGGATAAGCTCAGTAATAAACTTAAAGAACAGGTTGAACAAATTGCTTTTCTTCATACAAAACGCACGTTAGGAGGTAATATAAATGTTGTATTTTATGATTTGACAACGCTTTACTTTGAGGCAAGTGATGAAGACGATTTGCGTAAAAGAGGATTTAATAAGGATGGTAAACATGACAATCCACAAATAATTATTGGGCTTTTAGTCGGATTAGGTGGTTATCCGATTGGNTATGATATTTTTGAAGGTAATACTTACGAAGGACGAACTTTGATACCATTCTTGGAGAGAATGCAAGAAAAGTTTAAGATAGACAAGCCTATCGTTATAGCTGATGCAGGCTTGCTTTCAAAAGAAAATCTAAAAGCATTAGAAGAATACGGTTACAAATATATTATTGGAGCTAGGCTTAAAAATGAAAGCAAGGTAATTCAGAAGGAAANAATTGAGCAAGACTACAATGATGGTAGCTTTCATCATATCGAACAGCAGATAGAAATTGAAGGCGAATTAAGAACGCGACGACTAATTATTCATTACTCAGCCAAAAGAGCGCGTAAGGATGCCTATAACCGCAAAAAAGGTTTGGAACGCTTAGAAAAACGCTTAAATCTTGGACGGCTTACCAAAGCTAATATTAATAATAGAGGATATAACAAGTATCTTGAAATAACAGGTGATGTAACAATTAACATTAATTACCAAAAATTTGAATTTGATAGCGTTTGGGATGGATTGAAAGGTTATGTTNCGAACAGCAATCTTGAAGACAATATGATTTTGGAAAACTATGGGCAGTTATGGCATATTGAAAAAGCATTCCGAATATCAAAGACAGATCTTCGCATACGCCCCATCTACCATAGACTAAAACACCGCATTGAAGCACACATTTGCATTGCATTTACTGCATACCTGATTTATAAGGAATTAGAAAGAGTATTACAAAAAGAAAAATCAAGTATTTCAGTTCAAAAGGCAAACGAGTTAACACATAATATGTATCAAATTACCTACCAATTACCCGACTCAAAATATGAGAAAACTAAATTACTAAATATGGATGAAAAACAAGCTGAACTGTACAAAATTATTAAAGAAAATTTTTAGGGTGTCCCAATGCGGAAAACAGGAGATACTCTACAACTTTATATAAAGGCGAAGCAAACAAACTCCGACTTTGAAAACTGAGCTTATTTAACAGTTTTTCAAAATATAATTCCTCGTTATTTTTTATGTATGCTTGCTGTAAAACATAAGAGAAATAAAGTAAATCTGAGGAATAAACCTGATAGTTTAATTTTTTAAAAAACTTACCAACATTTGCTGTCCCTGAAAAAAAATCGAAAAAAGAATTTCCTTTAATGTTTTTTGATTGCATTGCTTGGTATATCTTATCAAGCAAATTCTCTTTGTTTCCAATATACCTCATAAATCAAAATAAATTATCAAAAAGTGTTGGTTCTTTAATTGGTTTTTCAGGTTCGTAATTTGTTATTAAAACTTCTATGCTCGCATTTTTATCACGCACAATAGTTTGATAATTAGAATTTGAATAGTTGTAATCAATAAAATTAATTTTATAATTTGGATTGTTATTAATCCAAGTTTTCAAAATCTTATTTGATTTCCCCTTGTGTTCTAACACATTAGAAAGAGCAAATTTTATATTTTTCCCATTCAAATCATCTAACAAATTCAATAATTCTTCTTCTTCTTTTTCTGTCCATCCTTTAAAACCACGTTTTCCGTCATTATAAGTTCCTGTTGTAATTAAATAAGGTGGATCNCAATAAACAAAATCGTTTATTCCAAAATTGGAAAAATCAAAATCATTAAAACAAAAATCAGAAAATTCAATATTTATCTCTTTTATTCTAAGGATAAAACGCACTAAATTTTGCCTCATTGTAGCATTAAAACTACTTCGTTCACGACCAAAAGGATTGTTAAACTCGTGGCTATTATTAAAGCGAATTTGATGATTGAAAGAAAATGCAACTAAAACAAACAAATCTAAAGGGTTTTTATGTTCATTATACTCTTTTCGTAAATTTTTATAACCTGTTTCATTTGTCAAAGACAAATTAAAATCATTAATTCGCTTTTCGATATATTTCAAAGTATTATCCATACTATTTTGTTGAAACACTTTGTACATTTCAATTAAATAGCTCAAAATATCGTTGCAATAAATTTTATTAGCAGTTACATTAATTCCAACATTACAACCTCCTGCAAATAAATCAATAAAATTATCGATATGCTTTGGAAACAAAGGCAGAAGTTGAGGCAACAGTTTTGATTTTCCGCCAATATAATTTAATGGGGATTTTATTTGTCTTAATTTGTATGTTTGTAAAACTGACATTCTTATTTTCTATTCCCGCAATTTAAAAATAATTTTCAAAAAATCAATACAAATATAAGTATTTTAATTCACAAAATGCCCCCTAATACTCAATATTCTTCCTGTCAACATAGTCTTTCCAATTTTTGATTTTTGAGTCAGAAGTGATTTTTTCTTTTTGGTAGTAATGGCACATTGCAGCTGCTAAACCGTCTGTAGCGTCAAGTTCTTTTGGGAGTTCTTCAAGTTTTAAAAGTTTTTGCAACATTCCTGCAACTTGCTCTTTTGAAGCTGCTCCACTACCTGTAATTGCTAACTTAATTTTTCGCGGTGCATATTCATAAATTGGTATTGTTCGAGTAAGTGCCGCTGAAATTGCCGCTCCTTGTGCTCTGCCAAGTTTTAGCATAGACTGCACATTCTTTCCCTGAAAAGGCGATTCTATTGCAAGCTCATCGGGCTTAAAACCATCTATAAGTTGAATTGTCCTTTCGTAAATATGCTTTAATTTATTGAAATGCCCATCGAGTTTTCGCATGTCAACAACTCCAAAACCAACACATTCAATAGTTTTTCCTTTTTCATGAATAACTCCGTAACCCATAATGTTGGTTCCTGGGTCAATTCCTAAAATTACTCTATCTTTTTCTACCTTTTCCATTTATTTGCTCTCGCTCAAACGCCGTAAATTTTTTCTTGCCTCTACAGTAAAAATACTGCCAGGATAGTCTTTTATTAATTTTAAATAAGCCTCTTGAGCTGTATCGAAATGTCTAAGTTTTTCTTGACAAACTGCATATTTAAAAAGTGCATTATCGCCCAAAATATCATAGTAATATGTTGTAGCAACTTGATTGTAATAAGATGATGCTTTTTCGTAATTGCCAATAGCTTGATAAATTTCTCCTTTTCTATACAATACATCATCAATAAGTCCATGATTTGGATAAAGCTCAACAATAGAGTCCAAGCCTGCAAAAGCTCTTTCGTATTGCTTTGAGAAAATGTAAAAATCGGCTCTGGCAAAAATTTGCATTGTGGTTTCTGTTGTGTCCAAATTATAATTGTCGGAAATGAACATGCTCAATTCCATAGCATCATTAGCAATAAGTTTAGAAGTGCTGGCTTTCAACACATCTAACTGTGCTTGTGCCCATTTAAACTGTCCTGTATAATATGCAAGTTTTGCCTTTCTAAATCTTGCTTCATGCCCTATTGGACGCTCAGGGGCAGCTTTTTCAACTTCTGCATAAGTTAATATAGCTTCCCAAGTATTTTCACTTAAAAAATAAATATCTGCAAGCAAAAGTTTTAATGTTAATGTTTGCTCTGTAATAAATCTATTATCTTCTATGCTTTTTACAGCCAAATTGATTGCACTATCATAATTATTCAAATAAAAAGCATCTAAATTTATTATTGCATAAATTATTTTATAAGTTTCTTTACGTGGGAGGACTTTCAAGGATTCTTCGAGCTTGTTTCTTAATTGAGTTAGCTCGTCTTTGCTTGGCTTTTCTTGATTTAAAGTTTTAACATAAAGCACATTCAAACTTTCGACATAAGCAGAACTATAATATGCGTTGTCTGTGCCTTTATTCATAATATAATTAAAAGCCTCGAGAGCTAAATCGTATTCTAAATTTTCAAATAAAATTATTCCATAATTTAAAATATCGCTTTCAGATTTTTTATTTCTTTTGTCTATTGCAAAAAGTTGATTGAGAGCAAGTCTAAATCGCCCTGTTTGAGTGTATTGCCAAATTATTAATTGTGAATATACCTCAACTTGCGGTTTTTTCTGTATTCTGTCCATTACGCTTGTCTCAACAATATCGTCAATGCTTTGGTCAATATCGTTTGTCATAACATATTGTAAGCGCGATTGAATTACATTCAAATTTTGAGGATATTCTTCCAAATAATCAAGATAATAACTCATCATTTTAGGATAATCTCTCTGCACATAAAATAAATTTCCCAACTCCATAGTGTAATCGTAATTTGTGTTTTTCACTCCTTCTAAATACACTTTTTCTGCATATTCATATTGACGATAACCCGTGAAAACAGCGGCGGCTGCATTTATATTATTTCTATTTAACTTTACAATTTCAACAACTTTATCAAATTCGGCAATTGCATCTTTAAAACGGTTGGTTTGCTGATAAACCATTCCTAAATCTATCATTAAATAAAAATCATTTGCATTTTTTTTAATTTCTTTTTTAAGAAATTTTTCTGCTGTATCAAATTCTTTAAGTTCTGAAAGACATCTTAGGTAATAGTCTCTATNGTTTTTGTAGCCGTTTTGCCTATATAATTTTTCATATAAAGTAGCTGCTTTTTCAAATTCTTTGTTTTGATAATATCTAAAAGCTAACTGAGCATCAGCATTTTGCGAAAAGGCAGAAAACTGGCTAAAAACTGTAAAAACAATTAGAAAAATAAAATATTTATATAGTTTAAAATTCACTTTTAAATTTTATTTTGTAATAATATCAAAACCTGTAAAATGTCTTAACACTTCTGGCACAACTATTCCTTTTTCTGTTTGATTATTTTCTAATAATGCAGCCATAATTCGTGGCAATGCCAATGCCGAACCATTTAAACTATGTGCCAAGCGTGTTTTTTTCTCGTTTTCTGGTCTATATCTTAGTTTAAGTCTATTGGCTTGAAAATCTTCGAAATTAGAAACCGAACTTACTTCTAACCATCTTTCTTGAGCAGCAGAAAACACTTCAAAATCAAAAGTCAAAGCCGAAGTAAAACTAATATCTCCACCACAAAGTTTTAAAATACGATATGGTAAATTTAGTTTTATCAATAAAGATTCTATATGATTTTTCATTTCTTCTAAAACAGCATAAGAATTTTCTGGCTTAGCTATTTGCACAATTTCTACTTTATCGAATTGATGTAAGCGATTTAATCCTCTTACATGAGCTCCCCAAGAACCTGCCTCGCGTCTNAAACAAGCTGAATAAGCAACATTTTTNATAGGAAAATCTTTTTCTTCTAANATCACATTTCTATAAATGTTGGTAACAGGCACTTCAGCTGTTGGAATTAAGTAAAAATTATCCAAAGTAATATGATACATTTGTCCTTCTTTGTCGGGAAGTTGACCTGTNCCAAAACCAGAATCTTCGTTCACTAATAGCGGTGGTTGAATTTCGGTATATCCTGCTTTTTCGGCTTGGTCTAAGAAGAAATTTATCAAAGCTCTTTGAAGTTTTGCTCCTTTGCCTTTATAAACAGGAAATCCAGCTCCAGTTATTTTTGTACCAAGCTCAAAATCAATAATATCATATTCTTTTATTAAATCCCAATGAGGTTTTTTAACAGTTAAGTCTGGCATTTTTCCGCCTTCTTTAACTATTTCATTATCTTCTGCTGTTTTTCCTGCAGGAACAGACTCGTGAGGGATATTTGGCAACAAAACGATAATGGAATCCATTTCTTTTTCGACAGAGCCGAGTAAGTCTTCGAATTTTTGTAATTCTTCTTTAATGCCTACAGTCTTTCCTTTTGCTTGTTCTGCTTCGTCTTTTTTCTTTTGAGCGTATAAAATTCCAATTTCTTTAGAAATATCATTTAATTGAGATTGAAGATTATCTTTATTAAATTGATAATCTTTTCTTTTATTGTCGAGTTCAATTATTTTTTCAATTAATTCTTCCGCCTCAAAGTTTTTCACTCTAAGTTGTTTGATAACTCTGTCTTTTTCTTCTCTAATTAATCTTAATGTCAACATAGATATAAATTTTCTGCGAAGTTAGAAAAAATATCAGTTAAAAGTTAAAAGTTAAAAGTTAAAAGTTGGATTTTTAAAAAATTTTTGTTTTTTCTATTTTTATTTTCTTATTTTAAAAAATAGATTATATTTGTCAACTAAATGTTTTAAGACTCTATTAAAAAAATGAAAAGCGACTTAAAATATAAACAGAAAGCACTATTTTCATCAAGGAAATTACTAGTGAATTATATTTGTTTAACACTTAATCCTACCCCCCCCCATCAAATAAAGCGCCTATACCTCAACAACTATAAGCATTTTCATCATTTTAAATTCAAATATGAAAACATATTATTACATAGCAAATTTGAGAAAAATAATTATAAAACAAAAAATACCAATGACAATGTAAAAACATTAATAAAACGATTAAAAGAAAAGCCTGCCACTTAACATAGGCGACTTGTCTTTAAAGCTTTAACAAGACTTGTCGCCGTAAAATCTTGCTTTTTAAAAAGTACTGTTTAAGCAAGAACAGAGTCCAAAAATTGCTATTACAGTAAATTCTGTTTGTGAGGTAAAAATAAGAGTAATAGCTATATTATAAAACTTATGCTTGGTTTTATGACGAATAATCAATAAGAAAAAAAAAATTAATAATTATGAGACATACAGTATATTTAACATTTTTAATTGTTTTAGTTGGAATATTAATGATCGGTTGTGAGAAAGAAGCAGAAAATAAATCTAGCGAAGAAACCAAATATAAAGCTTTAGCCATAAATAAATTGGATCAAAAAACAATTACAGAAAAAGACTTGTCAACTTTTTTGCAAAAAGTTTTAAGCCTTAATGAAATAAAAAATATAAAAATCATAAATGACACAAATTGTGAAATTATTTTTAGAAATAATACGACATGTAAATTTTCAAATTCAGACAAAACAGTTACTCTTGATTTGGAAGGTAATATGTATAAATTATCTTTTTATGAAGACAAATTTATTGTTGAAAATTTAACAACTAATCGAAAAACAGAATATAATAAAATAGAAGGTATAACGCAAAACATAGACAAGGCAATTACAGTTTCTATTGCAGTACTGCTTTATAAAGAAGAATTTGAAAATTATAATTATGAGGAAATTCAACCAATATTATATGATGTTGGAACTCATGTGTGCATTCATGTTCGCAAAAGTTATTGTAATAAAGAACATGCTATGGAAGTTATGACCAAACATTGTGGACATAAACCAACTACGGTTTTAGAAACAGATTGTGGCTGTTTATGGGGAGACTTCCTTTGTATATGTATAACAGATTTTGAATGTTAATAAAAAATATTTATTATGGATTTTATATTAAGTAATTTTTCTGCAAACCTAATATTAATAACTTTGACACTATTTTATATTTTTTTGCTAATCTTATTAATAGTTCAAGAAATGAAAAGTTCTAATAAAAAGATTTATTCTTTTTTATGGATTTTTTCATCTTTTATTTTTCCAATTATACCATTTGTTTATGCCATATTACTATTGGTTAATAAAATAAAAACAAAGCAAATTTAATTATACTATAAGTTTAATGAAAAATTATGATAGAATCTAAAAAGTAATTTACGAATTGTTTTTATTATCAATTCCATCTCTAATTTTTCAAAGTTGCATTTACTAATTGAACTTACGCAGTTGAAAGTCTAAAGTTAAAAGCGGTTTTCTGTTTTGCATTTCTTTACAAACTTTTTACTTTATAAACTTTTAACTGAGTTATTGTGTTGCCCTACGGGCAAGGCTTTCGAGGATCTAACTACCGCAGGCTGTCGCCTACGGTTAATCACATGTTGTCCTACGGACAAACCACACACGCTTACCCGCTCGCTCGGATTTTTAATCCAAGTGTAACATTACCAAGCACTCGGATTATAAATCCGAGCGAGCGTCATGGGTGTTGAAAGCGAGCTTCATAGGTGTTGGGGGCGAGCGGATTAGGCTGTTTATAATAAGTTTTAAAACAACATTCAAGGTGTTTCAGAAGTGTTAAAATGCAAGGCTCTGAAATTGAGGACGAATCAGTTAAAAGTTAAAAGTGGGATTTTTAAAAAAATTTATAAAAAAACAGAGAACCTATTTAAAAATTCTCTGTTTTTGCTTTATACTTACTTAAAAACTTAAACTTCTTTCATCTTTTGACTTTTAACACTTCAACNACGTTCAGTGCATCGCTTTCAACTTTTAACTACATTTAGAGTGTCCACATTCTGTGCAAATTACGCAGCCGTCTTGGTAAACTTGAGTATCTTCTTGTTGACAGCCTTCGCAAATATCTCCTTTTTTAGAAGCTTTGGTTCCATTAGGGATATATTTTCGTAAAGCTCTTTCAACACCGCGTTTCCAAGTGTTAATGCTGTCGTTATCAAATTCTAATGAAGATACTAATTCCACAGCTTTATCTATAGCCATTCCGTGTCGTAATACTCCTGAGATTAGTTTTGCATAGTTCCAGAAAGTTTTATCAAATTGATGCGACAATCCTTGGAAAGTTGTAGCATAGCCATATCTGTTTGTGTATTGGAAGTCGTATCTATTATTTCCTTCTGCATCTCTTTCTTTAATTATTCTACCATTTTCTATTGCTTTAGGAATATTTAAAGTATCTTCTTCGACTCTACCTGTAAAGATTTCGTATGGCATTCCGTTTAATAATCCAACAAAAGCTATCCATTCTTCGTCGTCGTTTCTAAATCTAACTATATCTGCATCTAGAACTTTTGGACGTTTAAGTTCAAGCATTTGTTTTGCTTGTTGATTATTTTTATCGTCAGAAATTAACACGCCTGCTCTAGAACCTTCTCTATAAACTGTAATTCCTTTACATCCACATTTCCAAGCTTCGAAATAACATTCTTCAACNATTTCTTCCGAAACATTTTCTGGCATATTTATAGTTACGCTAATGCTATGGTCAACCCATTTTTGAATTGCTCCTTGCATTCTAACTTTGCTTAAATAATCAATATCTGCTGCAGTTGCTTTGTAATATGGTGATTTTTTTACAAGTTCTTCGACTTGGTCATTAGACATATTTTTAACTTCTTCAACATCATATTTATTAATTTGAAGCCATGTTAAAAATTTATGGTGGAAAACTTTGTATTCTTCCCATTTGTCGCCTTGTTCGTCAACGAAATCGACTCTTACTTCTGGGTCGTTTGGATTAACTTTTCTTCGTCTAGTGTAAAATGGTCTAAACACAGGTTCTATTCCCGATGTTGTTTGTGTCATTAGGCTTGTAGTTCCTGTAGGAGCAATTGTTAAAAGAGAAATATTTCTTCTTCCATAATTTTCCATTTCTCTTACCATTTCTGGGTCTGCTTGTCTTAGCCTTTCGATAAATGGATTATTTTTTTCTCTTTGGCTATCGTAAATCATAAATGGCATTCTTTCTTTAGCCATATTTACGGAAGATCTATATGCTTCTATTGCAAGAGTTTTGTGAACTTCTGTTGCAAATTCGTTTGCTGTATCAGTTCCATAAGTTAGTCCTAATGCTGCCAACATATCGCCTTCGGCAGTAATGCCTAATCCAGTTCTTCTTCCTTCTTCGGCTTTGCGTCTAATATTTTCCCAAAGTTTTCTTTCAACTCTTTTTACTTCTATATCTTCGGGGTCGGAATTGATTTTTGCTAGAATTTGGTCTATTTTTTCTAATTCTAAATCAATAATATCGTCCATCATTTTTTGAGCATAGCCAACGTGTTTTTTAAACTTGTCGAAATTAAACTTAGCTTCTTTTGTAAATGGGTTATCCACATAAGAATATAAATTTATTGCTAGCAATCTACAAGAGTCGTATGGGCAAAGCGGAATTTCTCCACAAGGATTTGTAGAAACAGTTTTATATCCCAAATCTGCATAACAATCTGCTACCGACTCGCGTATTATAGTGTCCCAGAACAAAATTCCTGGTTCAGCAGATTTCCATGCATTATGAATAATTTTTTTCCAAATTTTTTGTGGGTCAACTTCCTTAATATACTTAGGTGCTCTATCATCTATTGGGAATTGTTGAATAAACTTATCTTTATTAATAAGTGCATTCATAAACTCATCAGTAAGTTTTACAGAAACATTTGCTCCTGTAACTTTACCTTGAGTTAATTTTACGTCAATAAAATCTTCGCTATCAGGGTGTTTTACCGAAACCGAAAGCATCAACGCTCCTCTTCTTCCGTCTTGAGCAACTTCGCGAGTAGTGTTAGAATATCTTTCCATAAAAGGCACAATTCCAGTAGAAGTTAGGGCTGAATTTTTTACTGGCGAGCCTTTTGGTCTTAAATGTGAAAGGTCGTGTCCAACGCCTCCACGTCTTTTCATCAGCTGAACTTGTTCTTGGTCGATTTTTAAAATTCCACCGTAAGAATCTGTTGGTTTGTCGTGTCCAATTACAAAACAATTTGATAAAGAAACAATTTGCAGATTGTTACCAATACCCGACATTGGACCACCTTGAGGAACTATATATTTAAAATCTTTCAATAATTCATAAATAGTTTCTTCCGAAAGAGGATTATCGTATTTCGTTTCTATTCGATATATCTCTTTAGCCAAACGTCTGTGCATATCGTCTGGAGTAAGTTCGTACAAATTGCCATCTGAATCTTTTAGTGCGTATTTATTAATCCACACTCTTGCAGCAAGGTCATCGCCCTTAAAATACTCTTGACTAGCTAAAAAAGCTTCAGAATCGCTAAAAATCTTTCTCTTTACTTCTTCCTTAAAATTCTGTGTCATTTGTTTATTTTCCAAGTTCATTTTTTATTATACTTTTTAATATCTGATTTTTAAAAAAACAAATCCCAAAATATTGGGAAAATTTGCAAGTACTAAAATATAGAGTTTAGACAAAAAAACAAAAAACAGTTTATCAACAATTGTTGGGAAATAATTTAAAAACTTCTTAAAAAGTNATAAATCAAGCACTTAAATATTTGCAAGAAATTTTGAGAAAAAAGAAATTAACCGTTCAAAAACCTTAACAAATAAGCAATTCAACAATTTTAAATTTATTTTTTAACAACTCATTGTTCAATTATCCAATCCCTTTATTCTTTTTGTGGCATTTGTTTATAAATCAAACTATTACATTTTTCAAAGAAATATTTNAAAAAAAAGATATTCACATTTTAAAAGTAAAAAAATGCTCTTTAAAACATCATTTTTTTTCATAGATAATGTAAATTATCAAATATTTTATGCGTAGAACCAAAAGAATTGTTTACGTACGAATTTGCATTAATTTTACACTTTTCTATCACATTTACATCACTAATCAACACATTCATTATATTTTNATATTCTTCAGAGTTGTTTATGCTAAAAGCAACTTCGTTTTTTATTAATTGTACAGCTTCGTTAAACTTTTTGTGATTTGGTCCAAAAACTACTGGAATTTCATAAACAACAGCTTCTAAAATATTATGAATTCCTTTTCCAAAACCTCCTCCAATATATGCAATATTTGCATAACGATATAATTTTGACAAAATTCCAATAGAATCAATTATAATTAATCGTGTGTCGGGATTTAGGGTTTCTATCTTAGATAATCTTTGACTTGTAATTTTAAGTNTTTTTTCTAAGTTTTTTATATTCTGTTCAGAAATTTCGTGAGGAGCAATAATAAAAACATAATCTTCAGGCGAAGAGTTTATGAAGTTTGTTATAATTTTTTCGTCTGCTGCCCAAGTGCTTCCATAAACAAAACATTTTTTGCCTTCGCAAAATTTTTCAAGAATTGGATTTTCATATTTTTCATTAGCTATAGCAACAACTCTATCAATTCTTGTATCTCCGCAAACTAAAGTGTTTTTGAAATTGTATTTATGTAATAATTTTTCTGTTTCTTCTGTTTGCACAAATATTTTGCTAAAAAAACCTAAGGCTTTGCGATAAGTTTTTCCATAAGACTTAAAAAACACTTGATTTGGACGAAAAATAGCAGCAATTAAATAAGTTGGGATTTTGTTTTTATTTAATTTTTCTAAGAAATAATACCATATTTCATATTTTACAAAAATTGCAGTAACTGGGTTTACTGTTTCAATAAATTCTTTTGCATTTTTTCGTGAATCGAAAGGCAAATAGCAAACTATATCTGCAAATTGGTAATTTTTTCGAGGTTCGTAACCACTTGGACTAAAAAAACTTAAAATAATTTTATATTCTGGTTTTTCAGTTTTTATTTTTTCAATTAGTGGTCTGCCTTGTTCAAATTCACCTAAAGACGCACAGTGAAACCATATATATTTTGAGTTTTTATCAATTTTAGATTTAATTTCTTGAATTTGATTTTTTCTGCCTTCAATCATTAATTTTGCTTTTTTATTAAAGATTGAAGCAATTTTTATTGCAAAAAAATATGATTGAGTAATTATTTTATAAGCAAAAAGCATATTTAATAAAAGTAATATTTTTCTGGTGATTTTGTATAAANTGGAATTATCCATCCAAATCTAATACCACTTAAAAAATCTTTTCGTTTTGTATCATCATATCTCATAAGATTAAAGTCATAATCTCTTCGGCTCATTGTAAAAGCTTGATAAAACTCAAATCCTATATAAAAATTAATTAGTCGTTTATTATCCAAATGTTGATAACCTATAAATTCTTTTACTGCAAGTCCATTGCTTAGTCTGTCGTATCCCTTTTTATAATCACCTAAAATTNGCGGTGCGTTATTGTCTTTATTTTCGATATGAATATGATGCTGCAAAAGTCCTGCTCCAAGGCTTACTAAAATCCCAGAATTTTTATTTGGTCCAAAAACAGGAATAAGTTTACTTAGATTAGCTCCTGCGTACATACCTCTTTCTGACAAAGTGAAGGTTGCATATTCACCATATTGATTAATAATGTATCCTGTTTCTGTTGCAATATTATTAAAAATAGTAGTGTCTTTTACTTTTCCGCCGAAGATATAAGCAAATTCTAACCCAAATCCCCAATTAGAAGCTANTTTATATTCTAAACTTCCACCAATCATAGAAGACATTCCAAAACGTTGAGCCATATCGCCACCAGGAAGATGAGCAGAATAATTAATGGAAAATTTTAACATATTTATACTAGAGTCGCTAATTTGAGCGTTTATAGTAAAAACAGAAAAAACCGTAATAAAAACCAAAAAAATCTTTGTTTTCATTTTGCAAAATTATAAAAACTTAACATATCTTAAAACAAAAAAACATTGTGAATATTGTAAAATATTTAGATTTTTTGACACTGTTGCTCAAAATGCCAAACTGATATGCCAATCCTGATAAAAATAAATATTATTTTTCTTATTATACACAAAAATAAAAACTTTCATTTTTTACATAATTTGCCGTATATTTAAACGGTTCTATTAAAATAAATGGCGATTATATTTTTT
>JGI24707J26582_10001194_pt1 | contig 20698 bp, 16 predicted proteins | sample BioPla1DNA1_FD_26582 | JGI IMG/M metagenome (IMG submission 26582)
AATAGGAGGTAATCATGGAGAAGAAATTGAAAGACTTAGCCATCGAACAGATGTTTCTGAAAATGACACTCATCCTAAGTGAACATCAATGTCAGAAATTTGTTCATATTGCCAAAGAGAAAGAGATTCGCGGTGGGATAATAGTAATTGGTAAAGGTACAGTAAATAAAGCTATTTTAAACTTGTTGGGAATAAAGAATCAGAAAAAGGAAGTTATAAATATTCTAATCAAAAAAGAAAAAGCAAAAGAAATTCTAGATTTTTTAACCCAAGAATTCCAGCTTCATAAACCCGGTCATGGAATTGCCTATACTACGCCTGTAATAACCGCAGGCCAGATAATTAACAATAAGCATGGCGCTTGGAATACAGAGCAAATTATGGAGGGAGAGAGTATGTTCAAAAAACTGACGGTAATTGTCAATCGTGGTATGGCGGAAGATGTAATGGATATTGCAAGCAAATCTGGCGTCAAGGGTGGTACAATCCTGCACGGTAGAGGAACAGGTTCGGAGTTTGCGGCTAAATTTTTCGGTATGGAAATAGAACCAGAAAAGGAACTGGTTATGATTCTTATGCCAAGCGATTTAATAGATAAAGTCGTGAATGATTTGTTTCAAGAGCTTCAAATGGATATCCCCGGAAATGGAATTTTATTTGTAGAACCAATTTTGGATGTCCGGGGTCTTTTTGATTCGGATCGCAACTACAAGGATAGCTAATAAAGATACAGAAGATGCTAGTAGCTAGTCAAATATCTTATTCACATATAAAAGAAAGACTGCACTAAAGGGTTTGTCCTTCAGTGTAGTCTTTGTTTACGAGCTAATGAGCTTTCTTTTGTGACTTATTTTTACATAGAAATATTTTATCTATTAGATTTATTTGCACTACAGATACATTCAATATCTTCTCCGGTTAGCGATTCCCTCTCTAAAAGTTCAGAAGTAATATTCTCAAGGGATTGTAGGTTGGATTTTAATAGTGCTTTGGTTCTCGTATAAAGTTCATTCATAAGGGAACGGCAGCGTTCAATCAATTTGGTATCAAGGCCTTCTTCTAGGACTTCAATATTAAATAATCCCATATCAGGATCCATTCCAAATTTATTAATATAGTCAACAATATATGATGAGGCTTTCTGTATATCATTACTTGCTCCAGTGGTTATTTCCTCAGGACCAAAGATTAGCTCTTCTGCAATTCTTCCCGCCAGTAGTACTTGGATATTGGCTAGAAGCTGCGTACGGCTTTGAAACATGGTGTCCTTAGGAATACTTAGGTTAAATCCACCAGCACCACGAACACTGGGGATAATAGTAACCTTTGATATATAATGATCAGGAAGTAGCAAAGTAGTAGCTAATGCGTGACCGGCTTCGTGGTAGGCTGTGATTTTACGATCCTTATTCGTAATATAGCTCCGGTCCATCTTAGGCGCACCTGCAATGACAGTATAGAAAGCTTTATCTATGTGTTCCTTACGAATAATTGATTGCTTTTCATTAGCTGTGATAATGGCAGCTTCATTCAACAAATTCTCAAGCATTGCACCACTAAAGTATACTGTAGATTTCGCAAGGGCGTCCAAATCCACATCATCGGAGAGTGGTTTCTTACTTGCATAAAGGGAAAGTATATGTTTCCTTGCATTAATATCTGGTAGGCCAATTTCGATCTGACGATCAAAACGACCAGGACGTAGCAGAGCTTCATCCAAGGTATCCAAACGGTTGGTAGCACCGATTACAATAATTCCAGAATTATCATGAAAACCGGACATTTCCGTAAGTAATGCATTTAAAGTCTGATCTCTTTCATCATTACTTGCAGATACACTGCGGGCTCTTTTTTTGCCGATAGCATCAATTTCATCGATGAATATTACAGCTCTTTCGTTTTTTTTAGCTTTTTGAAATAGGCTTCGAACACGACTGGCACCTACACCGACATACATTTGGACGAAGTCGGAACCACTCATAGCGTAGAATGGAACATTTGCCTCTCCGGCAATGGCTTTTGCCATTAAGGTTTTGCCAGTACCCGGAGGACCGTAAAATAGTAAGCCTCTTGGCATTCGAGCTCCAACTGAGGAGTATTTCTCCGGGTTTTTTATGAATTCGATTACATCCAGAACCATGGATTTCGCTTCCGCATTACCTGCAACCCTTGATAGAGTTATGAGATCCTCTTTTTTCTTCTTTTTATTGGCATTTATAATCAAATTACTTGATGAATTTCCTTTACGAATAAACCATACCATACCGCCAACGATTACAATGACCAATACCAGTTTCCCAAAGGTTACAATCCCAGAGTCTTGGCCGTAGTCAACCGTAATTCCGTTTAGTAATAGGAATTCCGTAAAATCTTCTGTATGAGGGTTAGGTACAAGGTGGACGACCTCTGGACTTTCTTTAAGTGTTACTTGAATGGTGTTTTTGTTTTCTTGTAAAACTACCTTAACGACTTGTCTTTCATCGATAGCTTCTAGAAAAGCAGGGTAGGATAGTTCTACAGTTTCTTTCTTAAGATAAGCATTTCCTAAGAGCCCGCCAATAATTAAAACTGCGCATGATAAGAATATAAGTATGATTTTTTTCAATCTAATCCCCCTAATACTAACAAACAATTACAAAAATCTACATTATATTCTAACACAAATAAATATTAATGCTAGAATTAAAAACTGGCAACTCTGTATGGAAACACCAATCAATTGTTGGGTAAAAATACGCCTAGGTACTGGTAGGAACCAGCATCCTAGGCGTTATATTTATCTAATAGGAAATTGTATTATTGATCTTCCTTCTTCTTGCTTAATAAGTTAGTTACCCATGGTATAAAGGTTACAATTATCATTAATAAAATGATAACCACAAAGATACTTAACATACCTTTTCCCATAATTTCTAATGCATATATTAAATCTTGATCCATGATAAACTCCTTTCTATTAAGGCATTCTAGATAGGATGTCCATAACGACTTTAATGATTACACCACCAGCAACCACGGATCCAATTTGACCGGATACGTTAGCGCTAATAGCATGCATTAATAAGTGATTGGAAGGATCCTCTTTCAATCCCATCTTCTGAACAACACGAGCCGACATTGGGAATGCTGAAATACCCGCTGCACCTACCATTGGATTGATTTTCTTACCAGGTTTTAAGAAAAGGTTTAGTAGCTTAGCGAATAAAACACCACCAATTGTATCGAATACGAATGCAACTAGTCCAATTGCCATGATCAATAATGTCTGCCAGTTAACGAAATCTTCTGCAGTCATTTTAAAGGCAATTGTGATACCAAGTAAGAGTGTGATTAAGTTAGGAAGTACATTCTGTGCAGTATCCGATAGGGAGTTTAATACGCCACATTCTCTAATCAAGTTACCAAACATCAGGAAACCTACTAAAGCTACAGAATCTGGAGCAATTAAGCCAGCAATGATGGTAACGATAATAGGGAATAATATCCTGGTTAATTTTGTAACAGATTTAGGATTGTATTCCATGCGGATCAAGCGTTCTTTCTTGGTAGTAACAAGTTTAATTGCGGCAGGTTGTACAATAGGAACTAATGCCATATAGGAATAGGCGGCTACGGCAATCGGTCCCATATAATTTGAGTCCATAATATTGGATACAAGAATTGCGGTAGGTCCGTCAGCAGCTCCGATAACACCAATAGAAGCCGCATCCTTAATATCGAAACCTAGAAGTACAGCAACAACGATTGCAACGAAGATACCGAACTGGGCAGCAGCGCCGAACAAGAACATCTTCGGATTGGATAGAAGTGGCCCAAAATCGATCATAGCTCCGATACCGATAAATAAAAGGATAGGTAATGCTTCGGATTCTTCGATTCCAATGTTAAAGAGCCATTCAATAATACCGTTTTCACCTAAAACCCCCGTATTTGGTATGTTTACCAAAATTGCACCTAGACCCATCGGAAGTAGAAGGGAAGGTTCCATTTCCTTGATGATGGCTAAATAAATTAGAATACCACCTATGGCAAACATAAGCCATTGCTGCCAAGTTATTTCCAACAAACCTGACAAAAGAAATTCCATAATATAGTCCTCCTTAGAGTGTTTTTGTCATTGGTTTTTATCCCAAAAGGATATGCGTATGACAATAACCAAATTAGTTCTATTTTATCTCATATTACCTAAGCATGTCAATCCTAGTTTGATTATTTTGGTATTTTTCTATAGGCCAATTAGGTGTGTACATAAAATGAGAGGATTGAAAGTATAGGAGAGAAGATGTACCAAAAAGATGTTCGGTAAGGTAGGTGACAAAATAAATGTTGCACTTGACAAAATATCGCAGAATACGAGTGGATATTGTACAAGTTGCACAATATGATTGGAAACAAATGCAAAAGTATATATGAGAAAGGTTGAAGAATAAAAAAANTATACTTTTATATTGCACAATTTTCATAAATATGGTAGATTGGATGCAAAGCGTATTTTGCTTAACAAGTTTCATTGGCTTGCCAATGTCTTGTTACCAAATAAATAAAAGGAGATGAGCATTTTGAGAGTTGACTTAGGTTTTTTCCAAATTGCATCCATTGTAATTTCAATCCTGGCATTTGGGGTTGCCTTTTGGCTTTACAAATGGGTTGCGTCACAACCATCCTCCAACAAAAGAATTGCTGAGGTGGGTAAGTTAATTAAAGACGGTGCGAATACATTCTTGGCTAAGGAGTATAAGACACTGGCTGTGTTCAGTTCCGTAGTAGCAATTTTAATATTGCTATTCCTTCCACAACCAATCTGGAATGGAAATGTATTAGAAAATATCATTATGGCTCTTGCTTACCTAATCGGTACGGTTTTCTCTGCAGTTGCTGGGAAGATTGGTATGGATATCGCAACCATTGCCAACCAGAAATCGGCAGAGGCTGCAACAAAAGGAATTAAACCTTCCTTTATGGCAGGTTATCGCGGTGGTGCCGTAATGGGTATGGCTGTTGTTGGATCTAGTTTATTAGGTGTTGTACTTGTCCTAATGATTACCAATAATACAACAGCGCTATTAGGTTTTAGCTTTGGTGCTAGCTCACTCGCACTATTTGCCAAAGCAGGTGGGGGTATCTTTACTAAGACTGCCGATATCAGCGCAGACTTAGTTGGTAAAGTTGAACTGGGCATTCCTGAGGATGATCCAAGAAACCCAGCGGTTATCGCTGACAACGTGGGGGATAATGTTGGTGACTGTGCCGGAATGGGTGCTGACTTATTTGACTCCAATGTCGCTTCTATGGCAGCGGCGCTAACTATGGCAGCTAGCCTTGATCAGGCGAGCGGTGGCAATTTAAACACTTCAACGGTATTCTGCTACGCATCAATCGGTTTGCTGTCCTCAATTATTGGTGTATTCACTGCAAATATGAAGGAAGGTGGCAGTCCTACAAGAGCATTGAATTCGAATACATATGTTACAACCGCTATTTATGGTATATTAACCGCGATTGCGACTTGGGCCTTTGGTTTAGAATGGCCAATCTGGTTTGCAAGTACAATTGGTTTATTAGTTGGCGTAGTTATTGGTATTGCCAGTGATTATTTTACAGACGATAATAAGAAACCGGTTCACATGGTAGCAAAAGCCTGTGAGACAGGACCGGCATTCACGATTTTATCAGGTGTTTCCTACGGTTTATTAAGTACCTTACCAGCTATGATTGGTATTGGTGTATCTGCTCTTGGATCTTATAAAGTATGCGACTACTATATGGGTGAAGGTTATGGTATGTTTGGTATCTCGATGGCAGCAGTTGGTATGCTTTCCATCGTAGGTATGATTATTTCTAACGATGCTTATGGTCCAATCGTTGATAATGCCCGTGGTCTTGTAGAAATGGGCGGATTGGGTGATAAAGCCCTTGAGATTACTGACTCATTGGATAGTGCTGGTAATACGGTTAAGGCTGTTACCAAAGGTTTCTCCATCGGTGCTGCAGGATTAACGGTTATCGCATTGCTCGGTGCTTTCATCAGTGAAGTTAATATAGCTGCATTAGATATGGGTAAGGTTGCTGCAGGGGAAGCATATATTAAGGGCTTTGATGTAATGGATCCGGTTGTTTTCTTTGGATTACTCGTTGGCGCGGCAATCCCTCCAGTTTTCTCAGCTATGCTCATGCTTGGAGTTGATCGAAATGCGCAGCGTATGATCAAAGAAATCCATCGTCAATTTAGAGAGATTGTAGGACTTAAGGAAGGCAAAGAAGGTGTTATGCCGGAATATGACAAATGTATTGAAATCGCTACAGATGGTGCTCTTAAAGAATTGATTGCTGCGGGATTATTTGCAATCATTTCCACCTTGGTGGTAGGCTTCATTGGTGGTGTTCATGCGGTTGGTGGATTTATCACTGGTAACATTATTAGCGGTTTGATTTTCGCCTTATTCATGTCAAATTCTGGTGGTCTCTGGGATAATACCAAGAAGTATATTGAAGCCGGAAACAACGGCGGAAAGAACTCTGAAGCGCATAAAAATGGTGTTGTTGGTGATACTGTTGGAGATCCTTTCAAGGATACAGCAGGACCATCGATTAATACGCAGATTACGGTGGTTTCTCTAGTGGCTTCATTAACATCAACCTTGTTCTTGGCATTCTCCTTATTTGGTTAATTAACTATAACTATAAGCTTTCACTTAAGTAGTGTGAGTTTGCAGTTCCAATAATTAAGTAAAAGAACGAGATACTTTCTATTCCTCACATCAGAAAGTATCTCGTTCTTTATATAAGAGAAATAATAAAAATTCTTTATTAATTAAACAATAGGTACAGTAGTAAGGAGGGAGTTTAGACTGCGATTTTCTTGTTTTCTTATTCTTGGTAAGGTATAATTGTAACAAGGTACAATTTACCTAGAGACTATAGGATTGATAACAAAAGAATTGATGCCAAAATGGAATTGTCTTATAAATGGTATTTTGGTGTTTATAAATCACGGAGGATAAATAATATGAAGAGGACATTGCTTTCCATTGGTTTGATGGTATTGGTTATTTTCACCTTAACTGCTTGTAATTCTGCTGGAAAGTACAGTAAAGATGGTAAAAAGCACTTTGATAATGGAAAATATGAGGAAGCTGCAGAGAGTTTTTTGAAGGCAGTCGATCGAAATCCCAACCGAACAGATTACTATATTGATTATGGTATGACTTTGATTGCTCTTGGTCGTTACGATGAGGCAATCGTTCAGTTTGATCAAGCATACCGGGACAAGGATATTAAAATAATTAAACAGAATAATAAAAAAATTCTACGAGGCAAAGGGATTGCTTATTATCATAGCAAGCAGTATGAGAAAGCGATTGAACAATTTGACCTGGCACTTCAGATTAGCGAATGGTCAGATTTGAATCTGGATATATTGTATTACAAAGGGAATTCCTTAATGGCAACTGGATTCTATGATTTGGCAATTGCAGTTTATGATGAAATTCTTTCCCAGGATGCGAAGAATGTGCCCGCTCTATTGGAGAGAGCATATAGCTATCGTATTATCGGTGCTTATGAAAATGCCCTCGAGGATTATGATAGAGCAATTACCTTGAAGCCTGATAATTATGATTGCTATTTCGGTAAATATAATTTGTTGCTGGAATATGGCATGGACACGGAAGCAGCAGAGATACTTGCCCAGGCTTCGGCTATTGCAGAAGATGGTCAAGAAGATCTGTTTAATATAGCTAAGCTTCACTATTACCAGGGTAGCTTAGATCTAGCTCTTGCCGAGTTGGAAGAGAGTTATGAAAAAGGGTTTGTGGAGGCGTATTTTTATATTGGAGAGATATATCGAGAAAAGAAGGATTATCTAAAGGCAATATATTACTATGAAATATTTTTGGAAGAAAGGATGTTGCAAAGCCCTTCGGTATATAACCAACTGGGTTATTGCTTTATAAAGCTGGGAGATCCTTCGAAAGCGGTCACATATCTAGAAAAAGGAATTGCAATGAATCATGCTGGTACCAAGAAGGCGTTGATGAAGAATGAGATTATTGCATACGAGGAATTGGGTGAATTTGAAATAGCATCGGAGAAGATGCAGGAATATCTGATGCTTTTTCCAGATAATCTGGAAGCGCAAAGAGAAAATTCCTTTATAAAGACGAGAATTATTTCGACTGAAAGCAATGAAGGTGAAGAGAGGTAGAACATGGCGGAACTGATAGAGATTAAGGAAGAACAGGAACGTTTTATCTTAGTAGGGGTTGCCTTATCCGATAATGATGATACACAGGAATCATTGAATGAACTAGAGGAATTGGCGAATACTGCTGGGGCTCTTACCGTAGGGATGGTAATACAGAATAGGGGAAGCATACACCCTGGTACCTATATTGGTAAAGGCAAGATAGGTGAAGTTCGAGAATTGATAGATGAGATGGATGCAACCGGAGTTGTCTGCGATGACGAGTTATCTCCCGCGCAACTTAGAAATTTAGAGGATGCATTACAGACGAAAGTACTGGATCGTACAATACTCATATTAGATATATTTGCCAGCCGTGCATCCACGAAAGAGGGTAAGATACAGGTGGAATTAGCTCAGCTGCGCTACCGTTCCACGCGATTGGTAGGTCTTCGCAACTCGCTATCTAGACTGGGTGGTGGTATTGGAACAAGAGGGCCTGGTGAGAAGAAGCTGGAGATGGATCGCCGCTTAATTAAGGAAAGAATTTCTGTTTTAAAGCGAGAATTAAATAATGTTAAGAAAACCCGTGAAACTGAAAGGGTTTTAAGGAGTAAGAATAGAATTCCTGTGGTCGCGATAGTTGGCTACACCAATGCAGGTAAATCCACGCTACTTAACAGGCTTACCAATGCTGGGGTATTAGAAGAGGATAAGTTATTCGCCACTCTAGATCCAACAACAAGAAATTTGGCTTTGGAAAGTGGACAACAGATTCTACTTACGGATACCGTTGGATTCATTCGTAAACTTCCCCATCATTTAATCGATGCCTTCCGTAGTACCCTAGAGGAAGCTAAATATGCGGATATTATCCTCCATGTGGTTGATAGCTCCAATCCGGATGTCTATAACCAGATGCATATCGTGTATGATACATTAAAAAACTTAGGTATACAGGATAAGACGATTATTACTGCTTTTAACAAGCAGGATAAGATAGAAGAGGAACAAATATTAAAAGATTTTCATGCCGATTACACAGTGAAAATGTCAGTGAAAACCGGAATGGGACTTACAAAACTACTAGAATTAATTGAAAAGGTATTGAATGAACGGAAAGTTCTAGTGGAAAAAGTAATTTCCTATCAGGATGCGGGTAAGATTCAGATCATAAGAAAATATGGTCAATTGCTAGAGGAAGAATACCAGCAGGATGGTATTTATATAAAAGCATATATACCGAATGATATTTTAAACAGTCTATAACTAAAAATATGTTAGATATCTATAGAGTCAAAGGTTAATAAAGTTAAGGTCGATATATTCTGTAAACAATGGGATATATCGGCATTTACTGGAATATCTGCATGGGTATTAATTACTATATCAAACACTAGATGTTGTGCCAGATTAAAAAAGTGCGTATATATATGGTATTTTATTGTTGACTTGCCAATTGTTGCTATGGTACTATTATTGCATAAGATGTATCGGAGAATTTACAAGTATGAAAAGCGGGAAGGGAGACAGTTTACCTATGATTAACGTAGCGAAAAGAGATGGTCAGGTTGCAGAATTCAACCTGGGCAAAATTAGTAATGCGATTACAAAGGCTTTCAAAGCCACAGAGAAGTACTATACCGATGATATTATTAATTTACTTTCATTACGTGTAACAGCAGATTTTCAAGATAAGATTAAAGATAATTTGGTGCACGTAGAGGATATCCAGGATAGTGTGGAGAAAATACTTGAGCAAGCAGGTTATACAGAAGTTGCGAAAGCATATATCCTATATCGCAAGAACAGAGAAAAAATCCGTAATATGAAATCTACAATTCTAGATTACAAAGAACTGGTTAACAGCTATGTAAGAGAAGAGGATTGGAGAGTAAAAGAGAATTCAACTGTTACCTACTCTGTAGGTGGTCTGATCCTACATAACTCTGGCTCCATAACAGCGAATTACTGGCTGTCTGAAATCTATGATGAAGAGATTGCTAATGCGCATCGTAATGCGGATATACATATACATGACTTATCGATGCTGACTGGATATTGTGCCGGTTGGTCATTAAAGCAGTTAATCAAAGAAGGATTGGGAGGTATTCCTGGTAAGATCACATCAACGCCAGCAAGCCACCTATCTACTCTATGTAACCAGATGGTGAATTTCCTTGGAATTATGCAGAATGAATGGGCAGGAGCGCAGGCGTTTTCTTCTTTCGATACCTATCTTGCACCATTCGTTAAAGTAGATAATTTAACATACAAAGAAGTCAAACAATGTATCCAATCCTTTATATTTGGTGTTAATACACCAAGCCGTTGGGGAACGCAAGCACCATTTTCTAACATCACCTTAGACTGGACGGTTCCCGATGATCTTGCGGAGCTACCATGTATTGTTGGTGGTAAAGAAATGGATTTTAAATACAAGGATTGCAAGAAAGAAATGGATATGGTCAATAAGGCGTTCATCGAGATTATGATCGAGGGAGATGCCAACGGTAGAGGCTTCCAGTATCCAATTCCGACCTATTCCATTACGAAAGACTTTGACTGGTCCGATACTGAGAATAATCGTTTGCTATTTGAAATGACAGCGAAATACGGTACTCCATATTTCTCTAACTATATCAATAGTGATATGGAGCCGAGTGATGTCCGTTCCATGTGTTGCAGACTTCGTCTGGATTTACGTGAACTTCGTAAGAAAACCGGTGGTTACTTTGGTTCCGGTGAGAGTACAGGCTCCGTTGGTGTTGTAACGATTAATTTACCAAGAATTGCTTATCTATCATCCAATGAAGAGGAATTTTTTGCACGCTTAGATCGTATGATGGATATATCTGCGCGATCCCTAAAGGTTAAGAGGAATATTATCACAAAGCTATTAAATGAAGGGCTTTATCCATATACCAAGCGCTACCTTGGAACCTTCGAGAACCACTTCTCAACCATTGGTCTTGTTGGTATGAATGAAGTAGGATTGAATGCAAAATGGTTAGGTAAGAATATGACCGATACTGCCACTCAAGAATTTGCAATTAAAACATTAAATCATATGAGGGAACGCCTCTCCGATTATCAAGAGGAGTATGGAGACCTGTATAATCTGGAAGCGACTCCAGCAGAATCTACTTCCTACCGTCTTGCAAAACATGATAGAAAGCTCTATCCAGAAATTATAACGGCTGGTAATAAAGAGGAGACTCCATACTATACCAATAGTTCTCACTTACCTGTTGGCTATACGGAGGATATCTTTGAAGCATTGGATATTCAGGATGAGCTTCAGACTCTTTACACCTCAGGAACCGTATTCCATGCTTTCTTGGGTGAAAAACTACCGGATTGGCAGGCTGCAGCAAAGTTGGTAAGAACTATAGCAGAAAATTATAAACTTCCTTATTATACGCTATCGCCGACATATTCCGTATGTAAGACGCATGGATATCTAGAAGGAGAACAATTTAATTGTCCACATTGTGGAGAAGTAGCAGAAGTATATAGCCGTATTACTGGATACTATCGTCCTGTTCAAAATTGGAATGATGGTAAGGCGCAGGAATATAAGCATCGTAAGCTATATGATGTAGAGCGCTCCAGAACCATGCCTGTTAGTGAATTTCGGCAAGTTACTTCAGATAAAGAATTAGGCGTGGACGGCGATGGATTATTCCTTTTTACAACAAAGACATGCCCAAACTGTAATATTGCAAAGGAATACCTAAAAGGTGTACCTTATACGGTAATAGATGCAGAAGAAAAAGTGGATTTGACACGTAAATATAGTATCATGCAGGCACCAACCCTTGTAGAGATAAGGAATGGACAAGTTAAGAAATATGTCAATGCATCAAATATCAAGAAATTTACAGAAGAATTAGTTCGTCTGTAAACTCCTGATAAGCAGATAAGTACAACCCACCACCTTCGCCTATGGCTTAAGTTGGTGGGTTTCTTTTTATTCTGAAAATATAGGTGAAGACTTTTTGCCCACAGACAGAGTTTAAGATATTTTGCTTATTGCTTAGATTCGCTCAGTAAGGTACAATAAATAGATGAGATAGGAGGATGTGCTATGAGCTTAGCGGATAACATTTTTATTAATATGTGCAAGGATATTCTAGAGAATGGAACCAGTACAGAGGGTGAAAAAGTAAGGCCCAAATGGGAGGATGGCTCCTATGCATATACAATCAAGAAATTTGGTGTAGTAAACCGGTATGATTTATCAAAGGAATTTCCTGCAATGACATTACGTAGAGTAGCGATTAAAAGCTGCATCGATGAATTGCTATGGATTTGGCAGAAGAAATCAAATAATATTAATGAATTAAATAGTCGTATTTGGGATAGTTGGGCAGATGAAACTGGCTCCATTGGTAAAGCATATGGCTATCAACTGGGAGTAAAGCATTCATATAAAGAAGGAATGATGGATCAGGTAGACAGGGTAATCTATGATTTAAAGAATAATCCCTATAGCAGAAGAATTTTAACCAATATTTATGTGCATCAGGATCTTAGTGAGATGAACTTATATCCCTGTGCCTATAGTATGACTTTTAATGTGACAAAACGAAACGATAAGGACAAGCTGGTATTAAATGGTATCCTGAATCAACGTTCCAACGATATTCTTACAGCGAATAACTGGAATGTCTGTCAATATGCGGTGCTTATTCATATGCTAGCGCAAGTTTGTGGTTATGAAGTAGGAGAGTTGGTTCATGTAATTGCAGATGCCCATATCTATGACAGGCATATACCAATCATTAAGGAGTTGATTACACGTCCTACTTATGAAGCACCAGAGTTTTGGATAAATCCAGAGGTAAAGGATTTTTATGAATTTAAGGTAGAAGATTTTGAATTAAGAAATTATAAATTTGGACCAAAGGTAGAGAATATTCCTGTAGCAATTTAATAATACAAGTAATTCCTAGCTCTATACGATACTGTAGTTGGGGTAAATGTTAATTAAGGGCCTTTAATCGGCTCTAGTTTAAAGGGAGTATTATCAATAGGCTTGATAGAAAGGCGGGATAAAGATGAATCTTATTGTAGCAGTGGATAAAAACTGGGGTATCGGTTATCAGAATAAACTTCTTGTAAGAATTCCTGCGGATCAAAGGTTTTTTCGTAATGAGACAATTAATAAAGTAGTAATTATGGGTAGAAAAACATTGGAAAGCTTCCCTAATGGATTACCTTTAAAGCAGCGTTTGAATATTGTTATCACATCGGATAAGAACTATAAGGTAAAGGATGCAGTTGTGGTTCATAGTGTGGAAGAAGCGGTGGATGTAGCAAAAGAGTACGCAACCGAGGATGTTTACGTAATTGGCGGTGCAACCATCTATGAGCAAATGCTTAATTTATGCGATACGGCCCATGTTACTAAGATTGATTATGCTTATAATGCGGATACTTATTTCCCTAATTTAGATGAGAATGAGGAATGGGTACTTACCGGTGAATCTGAAGAGCAGACATATCATGACCTTATCTATACCTTCTGCAAATACGAACGAAGAAAGAATTAATCTATACTGAGTTAATTACTATGCTTATATTAATAAAAAATACTTGAAAAAGTATGACAGTAAGTCTACTATATAAATAATAGATAATTTACTACAGTAATGTATTAAAGGTTTCGATAAAGGAATATGGAAGGAGATAAGAATGTTGAATATTAGAATTGAGAAAACGGTTACACCTAAGGAGCTACCTAGTGCAGATAATCCTTTGTTGTTTGGCACTATTTTTACGGATCATATGTTTATTATGAATTATGAGAACGGGAAAGGTTGGTTTGATCCGAGAATTGTTCCTTACCAACCGTTAAGTCTTGAACCTTCTGCTATGGTATTTCATTATGGTCAAGAGATGTTTGAAGGGTTAAAAGCGTACAAAGCAGAGGACGGCAGAACCTTGCTATTCCGTCCGAATAAGAACATAGAAAGAGCGAACCGCTCCAATCGTAGATTATGTATACCGGAAATACCGGAAGAAGATTTTCTACAAGCGTTAAAAGCAATTGTTAAGATAGATGAAGCCTGGATTCCTACACAGGAAGGTACATCGCTCTACATTCGCCCATTCGTAATTGCTACAGATTCTTTCCTAGGTGTAAGGCCTGCGAATAATTACTTATTTATAATCATTCTATCACCGGTAGGTGCATATTACCCAGAAGGCTTAGATCCGATAAAAATCTGGATTGAGGATGAGTATGTAAGAGCAGTAAAGGGTGGTATAGGTGAAGCAAAGACTGGCGGTAATTATGTTGCCTCGATGAAGGCTCAGGTAAAAGCCCGCGAAGAAGGGTATTCTCAGGTGCTATGGTTGGATGGTATACATAGAAAGTATATCGAAGAGGTTGGTGCCATGAATATCTTCTTTAAAATTGATGGTACTATCGTAACACCGGAACTTAATGGAAGTATTTTGCCTGGTGTAACTAGAGACTCTGTCATCGAACTGTGTAAGGAATGGGGATTACCGGTTAAAGAAATCAAGATATCTATAGACGATATTTATGAAGCTCATTCGAAGGGGCTTCTTGAAGAAGTATTCGGAACCGGAACGGCTGCAGTTATATCTCCTGTTGGTCAATTACGTTGGAAAGACCATATCATGAAAGTGCAGGATGGCGGTATTGGTCCGATTAGTCAAAAGCTTTATGATACGATAACTGGAATTCAGATGGGACGAATTAAAAATAATCATAATTGGATAGTTGAAGTTTAGGCCTTGCTTCATGTATAATAGAAAATAGGCTATTAAGAAAGGTGTGGTTATGTAAATGAATGAAGCATATGCGGAAGCAGGTGTAAAAAGGCAGGAAACAGCAGCTTCCACGGCATTACGCGTTTTAATTATACTTGGAATTGCACTAGGTATACTATTTATGTTAACCGGTGGTATTTTAAGTATTGTTGGAATTGTACTAGTAATTGTATTAGGTTTTATTTTTCCTAAACTAAATGTTGATTATGAGTATATCTATGTAGATGGTCAGATAGATTTTGATAAGATTACTGGTAAGGCTAAACGTAAGACATTACTTAGAATTGACTTTGACCAGGTTGAAATCATGGCACCAGCTAACTCTCATGCTTTGGACGGATATACGCATAAGCAGTTGGAAAAGAAAGATTTTTCATCCCGTGCAAAGGATAGTAAACCTTACGTTATTATTGCTAATAAAGATGGGAAATTAACGAAGATTTTATTTGAACCAAGTGAAAAAATGCTTAAGATGATCAAGCAAAAGGCACCTAGAAAGGTTACCCTTTATTAATTTTAAAAATGGATAGAATGTGTAAGTGAATGGGGCTCGCATACTAATATATGGTATGCAGCTCCATTATTTATAATAATCAGCAAATTCGACTAAACTAATCATATAAATAATAATTGCGATTATTTTTTTATTTTTAAAATGAAAACTTGACTATTGACAAGGGTGGTAATATTCGTTATACTTTTNAAAATCATAACCTGATGTTATAGTAGAATTATCCATTTCACCATAATGTATAATACTAGTCAGGCAGAATAATAATGAAATATAATTACTATTAATGAGCTTATAGGAAAGTGAGGAGACAATAGTATGGGACAAATCATCGGTGAAGGCATTACTTTTGACGATGTGCTATTAGTACCTGCATATTCTGAGGTGCTACCATATCAAGTGGACTTAAGTACACAATTAACAAAAAAAATTAGACTTAATATTCCTTTAATGAGTGCCGGTATGGACACTGTAACCGAGCATCGGATGGCGATTGCAATGGCCAGACAGGGCGGCATTGGAGTTATTCATAAAAACATGTCAATTGAACAACAGGCAGAAGAAGTTGATAAAGTTAAACGCTCGGAAAGCGGTGTTATAACAGATCCTTTCTATTTATCTCCTGAACATACACTACAGGATGCCAGTGACTTGATGGCAAAGTATCGTATTTCGGGTGTTCCTATTACTGTAAATGGTAAGAAGTTGGTAGGTATTATTACAAACCGTGACCTTAAATTTGAAACAGATTTTACTAAGAAAGTAAAAGAATCAATGACCAGTGAGGGCCTGATTACTGCGAAAGAAGGCATCACACTAGAGGAAGCAAAGCAGATTCTGTGGAAATCAAGAAAAGAAAAACTTCCGATTGTGGATGATGAAGGTAATCTAAAAGGTTTAATTACTATTAAGGATATTGAAAAGCGGATTAAATATCCTCTTTCTGCTAAGGATGATCAGGGACGTCTTGTCTGTGCNGCTGCTGTTGGTATTACGAATAATATATTAGAACGTGTGGATGCACTTGTAAATGCTAAGGTTGATGCCATTGTTATCGACACAGCTCATGGCCATTCTGCTAATGTTATTAAGGTAATTAAGATGGTTCGAGAGAAATATCCAGATGTTCAGATTATTGCGGGCAATGTGGCAACTGCAGAGGCAACACTTGCATTAATTGAAGCTGGTGTTGATGCTGTTAAGGTAGGTATCGGACCAGGCTCAATTTGTACAACTAGAGTTGTAGCAGGTATCGGTGTTCCACAAATTACCGCTATTATGAATGCCTACGAAGTAGCTAAGAAACATGACATTCCAATTATTGCAGATGGTGGTATCAAATATTCCGGTGATATTACAAAGGCTTTGGCTGCCGGAGGAAACGTATGTATGCTAGGTAGTATGTTTGCTGGATGCGATGAAAGCCCTGGGGATTTTGAGTTGTATCAAGGAAGAAAATACAAAGTCTATCGCGGTATGGGATCCATCGCTGCCATGGAGAATGGAAGTAAGGATCGTTATTTCCAGGCAAATGCTAAAAAGTTGGTTCCAGAAGGTGTAGAAGGTCGTGTAGCATATAAGGGATTGGTAGAGGATACAGTGTTCCAGCTAGTTGGTGGCTTAAGATCAGGTATGGGTTATTGTGGTGCTAAGGATATCAAAACGCTTCAGGAAAATGGTAAATTCGTTAAGATAACTTCTGCATCCTTAAAGGAAAGTCATCCACATGACATTCATATTACTAAGGAAGCTCCGAACTATAGCATAGAAGAATAATAATGTGTTTAGTATAAATTAATTTGTTTTATAAAGGCAGGGATTATGATTAAGAATATTCCCTGTCTTTTTATGTGCGAAAGAGGAAATCAAATATACTTACGAATGTTTCTATTGTAAATATTATATAATAGGATATAATGAGTAAAATGTTACCAAGGATATAAATAGGGTATTGGGTGAAAATAATGGGTAGTAAATTGACAGAGAAAGAGTGGATTAGAAGAAAAAGTATGAAAAAAGCATCTAGGATATTTTTGATAATAATATTGATGATTTGCATTATTGGTCTATCTGTATTTTTTATCGGTGGAATATTTAAGGATTACTTAAATAAATCGAAGAACACCACCGAGGTGCTATCGTCTCGTTTGCTAAATGGGATTGAAGTAAAGCAAATGTATCTGACTCCCAATGATTATTCCAGACCACAGATGCCACTCAAAAAGGTTAAGGGGATTGTTGTCCATTATACAGCCAATCCTGGAACTTCTGCAGAGAATAATCAGAGTTATTTTGAGAGTCTGGCAGAAAAGGGAACTACATATGCAAGCAGTCATTATATTATAGGACTCGAGGGAGAAATCGTTCAGTGTATCCCGATGACGGAGATTTCATACGCATCCAATGATCGCAATAAAGATACCATTTCCATAGAAAACTGTCATCCGGATGAGACTGGTGAATTTACTTCAGAAACCTATAATTCTCTGGTTGCTCTGACTGCTGCTTTGTGTGTAGAGTATGATTTAGGAGAAGAGGATATTCTTAGCCATTATGATATTACTGGTAAGCTCTGCCCTCTATATTTTGTAGAACATGAAGATGCTTGGAAAGCCTTTCGAAGGGAAGTAATGATTAAGAAAGCTTTGTTAAACAGTAAAATTGATATGATTGATAATGATTTTAATTAAAAGATCTTGTAGCAAAAAAGAAGCTTCATAGAAGTTGATTAATATTCTTCCTCTATGAAGCTTCTTACTACTTTATTATTATGCAATTATAGGGAGAGGATGATGTCCCTTCCTTTTGGTTGATAAAGTCGGAAATTTACACCTGCTGCTTCAAGCATTCGCTTGGATGCGATTACTTCATCTGTATGTGCGTATTTATCACTCATATAGATAATTTCTTTAATGCCTTTTTGAATAATAGCTTTGGTGCATTCATTACATGGAAATAAGGTCGTATAGATACGTGCACCTTTCATTCCTGAACCTGTGTAATTCAGGATAGCGTTAAGCTCGGCGTGACATACATAGAAATATTTCGTATCAAGATTATTACCTTCTCTAGCCCATGGAAACTCGTCGTCTGAACAGCCATTTGGCATACCATTATAGCCTACAGAGAGAATTTTATTATCTTCACTGACAATACAAGCTCCCACACTGGTACTGGGATCCTTGCTTCGTTCTGTTGATAAAAGAGCGATGCCCATAAAATATTCGTCCCAATTTAGATAATCTTGCTTTTTCATCTGTATTTTCCTTTCTTAAAATCATATAAGATAATTGCAAATTAATCATAATCTGTAGTGTTTTATATTAATATTTGCTTCCTGCAATCTGTACTTTAATCATATTGGTGGTTCCAGAAGTTCCAAGTGGAACACCAGCAGTAAATATAGCAAGTTCCCCATCTTTTAAATAGCCTGCATTTTCAACCGCCTGAATGGTATGATCTATTAATTCGAATGTATCATGTTCTACATCTATTAATAGTGGAGTTACACCCCATGCCATATTTAATTGACGGCAAACCTTAGGGTCAGTTGTACATCCCATGATATGGGTTTCCGGACGGAAGCGGGAAATCATTCTTGCAGTTCTACCGGAAGTTGTGACTGTTATAATAAGCTGAGCATTTAAATCATGTGCAGTAGTTACAGTAGCGCGGGAGATGGCTTCCGTAATATCTGGCTTTGCACATAAATCATCTCGCTTATTGAAACGCTTTTTGTAATCGATATCATTTTCAGTACGAATAGCAATTCTAATCATTGTTTTTAGTGCGTCTACTGGATACTTTCCATTGGCTGTTTCACCGGATAGCATGATTGCACTGGTTCCATCATAGATAGCATTGGCAACATCTGTAGTCTCTGCTCTTGTTGGTCTTGGATTTTTAATCATAGAGTCTAGCATTTGTGTTGCGGTAATAACCTGCTTGCCACTATTGTATACTTTCTCAATGATTTGCTTCTGTAAAACAGGTACATCTTCGTAAGGGATTTCTACACCCATATCACCACGGGCAATCATTATACCGTCCGCAGCATCAATGATTTCATCGATATTTTGAATACCTTGTAGGTTCTCGATTTTAGCGATAATTTTTGTTTGAGAGTTATATTTATCTAAAATTTTGCGGATGTCTTCCACGTCCTTTGCAGTTCTTACAAAGGAAGCAGCGATAAAATCATAGTCATGTTCTATTGCAAAAACAATATCTTCTCGATCCTTATCACTAATATAAGGCATTGTCAAATCAATACCTGGAACATTGACACCTTTTCTAGAAGATACAGTTCCACCATTTTTGACCTTACATATTATATCCGTAGAAGTTATTTCTTCAACAATCATTTCAATCAGACCATCATCAATTAGAATGGTAGTTCCAACTTTAATATCATTAATTAAATTTGGATAACTGATGGATATTTTTGTTTCATCTCCCTCNATGTCCTCTGTTGTAAGAGTAAAGGTTTGTCCTTCAGAAAGATGTATTTTTTTATCATCTTTAAACATACCAATACGAATTTCTGGTCCTTTGGTATCTAGTAGTGTAGCCACTGGTATATTAAATTCGTCTCTCAATGCTTGAAGTTTTTCTAATCTTCCCAAGTGCTCCTGGTGATCGGCATGGGAAAAATTAAAGCGGGCTACATCCATTCCAGCCAATACTAATTCTTTTAAAACATCACCTTTATCTGTGGACGGGCCTAGCGTACAAATTATTTTTGTTTTTCTCATGTTTTCTGCTCCTTTAATCTGTTCAGTTATATCCTTAAGTTTTCACTTTTTCGGTATTTAATATGAATTTTTTTTCTTTTATTAAAATAAATAGTTGCTAGTAATATACTTCCCAAAATTACGAAAAAGATAATTAATAATGCGCAATGCATGAAAAATGTATCTGGAAGTATTTTAATAACTGGATCTGTCGTCGGATCGAAAATCCAATAATCATTATTAAAGAATATTTTATGAAATATCACAAATGAAGTATCAAAATCAATTGCAATTGCTAGTGCTACGATTATGGGTAATACAATGGTTGTAATAGAGGAAACTAGAAGGTAATGATAATCCTTTTTCCTACGCTTGTACAGAATGATTGCTACTACTAAGACAAGCGTAATAGCACCAAGTATATAGAAGAAAGTGAAGATGTCCTTTACTTCCTTAAAATGCTGT
>JGI24707J26582_10001195_pt1 | contig 20682 bp, 25 predicted proteins | sample BioPla1DNA1_FD_26582 | JGI IMG/M metagenome (IMG submission 26582)
AAAACAAAAATATCAAGTGGATTATCATTGGCAAGATGAGATTTTAGTGACCGTGGGAGCGACCGAAGCGATTTCGGCGGCCTTGCTTGCGGTTTTATGCCCAGGCGATGAAGTCTTACTACCAGCGCCTATTTATCCCGGATATGAACCAGTGATTACCTTAGCTGGGGCAAAACCGGTGTATATGGATACGAGTGATAATGGCTTTGTCTTATCACCTGATACCTTGGAAAAAGCCTTAATTGCACATCAAGACAAGGTCAAAGCAGTTATTTTGAACTATCCAAGCAATCCAACTGGCGTGACTTATACACGTGAAGAAGTACAAGCTTTAGCCGATGTATTAAGAAAGTATGAAGTCTTTGTAATCAGTGATGAAATCTATAGTGAATTAACTTATGATGGCCATCATGTTTCAATTGCTGAATATTTAAGAGAACAAACCATTTTAATTAATGGGTTATCAAAATCGCATGCAATGACTGGTTGGCGTATCGGTTTTATCTGTGCGCCGAAAGAATTGACCAAAGAAATTATCAAAGTACATCAATATTTAGTAACAGCTGCATCCACGATTTCTCAAAAAGCCGCTGTGGAAGCTCTAGTGGCTGGTATTAATGATGCGGATGAAATGAAAGTCGAATATCAAAAACGCCGCGATTATCTTTTTGAAAAAATGTCGGCACTTGGCTTTGAAATTGCTCGCCCATCTGGTGCTTTTTACATCTTTGCCAAAATTCCAGCAGGATTAATACAAGATTCTTTTGATTTTTGTGTGGATTTGGCGCAAAAACAACAATTAGCGATTATTCCAGGTATTGCCTTTGGACCAGAGGCTGAAGGTTATGTCCGTTTAAGTTATGCCGCAAGTATGGAAAAATTAGTCGAAGCGATGAACCGTTTAGAAAAATACGTTCAAAACGAAAAAGCTTAAAATATCCCAGTTAATGAAAGATTGCTCACTTTGCTATTTAAGGTGGGCAATTTTTCATATCTGTCATTAAATTGGGAGGACATGTGGTATGATGAAAGAAAACCTGGCAGAGGTGAGCGGTATGAAGTCCTTTTGGAATCAAATAAACGATTATTTTGAACAGCATCCTTATCAAGAGGTTATCATTCTTGCTATGGTCGGTTCAATTCTTGGTATTACAATCGAATATCTTGTAAATGGCGATTTCTTACTTGAAAATATTTGGACCTTCCTCTTTCTTAATCTTGGCTTTTTGTACCAAGCCTATCGCAAGCAGAAACGAACAAAGGAAAAGAAAAAATTCCGTACAAAAAAATAAACCACTTTATATTTTAACTACACATTTATAAAGTGGTACTTCTAATTTGGTATGTATTGCTGTTGTGTGGACACTCGTGTATAATAAGGAAAAAGATGTACACGAGAAAGGAGAGTTATTATGGCAAAGTCAGCAAATTTATATGCGAGAATAGAGCCTGAAATCAAAGAGCAGGCTGAAAAAATCCTCTCTACACTGGGTATTCCTGCATCTAGTGCTATCAATATGTTTTATAAACAGATTATCTTACAGCGAGGGCTTCCCTTTGAAGTAAAAATTCCGGACAGAACACCCACAGATATAAGTATGTTGAGAACAGACGAATTGCATGAAGAGCTAGAGAAAGGATATGCGGATATGAAAGCTGGTCGAACCAAAGACGCAAAGACGGTTTTTTCTGATATGCGCAAAGAGTATGGTTTATGATTTTTACTGTAGACACATCAATACAGGCAGAAGAAGATTTACGAGAGATATTTGAGTATATCGCTTTTAAGCTTTTGTCACCGGAAAATGCAGCGAAACAACTGGAACGTCTAGAAAGTCAGATATTGAGTTTAGATGAAATGCCAGAACGCTTTCCTAGATATGGAAAAGAGCCGTGGTATAGCCGTGGCTTGCGTTTTGTTGAGGTAGATAACTATATCGTGTTTTACATTCCAGATATAAAAGAACAGGTAGTAACTGTTTTACGTGTCATGTACAGCAGACGTAACATTGAAGAACAGCTAAGTGACCATACAAAGCAATAAACAATTTCATATCCTACATACAAAGCGGTTAGTCCTTGAAGATTGACCGCTTTTTCGATACTAAAATAATGTTGCTTTTATTTACCTAACCTTTACAATCTAAGAGAAATTTTTACATAGAATCAAACGGACTTTTACATCCACTTGTTAAGATAAATGTGTAAGCAAGAAGTCAACTTACAAATCAATTCATTCAAGTAAGTAAGAGGAGTCGTTACGATGAAAAAATTATCAGCCATGTTACTTTTAGCAGGAGTATTTTTAGCCGGATGTGGCAATGCAAGTTCAACAGGAAACAGTTCAACTAACTCTAAACAAGTCCAAATCGTTGCGGTGGGTTCTACTGCTTTACAACCCTTAGTGGAATCAGCGCAAGAACAGTTTGTTGCAAAAAATGCGAATTATCAAATTACCGTGCAAGGCGGGGGCTCAGGTACAGGCTTGAGTCAAGTGGCCAGTGGTTCGGTGCAAATTGGTAATTCCGATGTCTTTGCAGAAGAAAAAGATGGCGTAGATGCAAGCAAACTCGTTGATCATCAAGTGGCAGTTGTTGGGATGGCCCCAGTTGTCAATAAAGCGGTCGGTGTCAAAAATGTTACTAAAGATCAATTAATTGCGATTTTTACTGGTAAGGTGAAAAATTGGCAAGAGTTAGGCGGTAAGGACCAAGAAATTGTTGTTGTGAACCGAGCAAGTGGATCAGGTACGCGCGCCACTTTTGAAAAATGGGGCTTAGATGGGGCAAAAACCATTCAAGCGCAAGAACAAGATTCATCAGGAACAGTGAAAAAGATTGTTTCTTCTACTCCTGGTGCGATTAGTTATCTGGCTTTGTCTTATATTGATGATAGTTTAGAAGCACTCTCTTTAGACGGTGTCGCACCAACTGCTGAAAATATTGAAACCAATGATTGGCCAATTTGGTCTTATGAACATATGTATACCAAAGGCAAGCCAACAAAAGAAATCAAGAAATTTTTAGATTACATGGTTTCCGATGAAGTACAAGAAGGTTTGGTCAAAGACTTAGGTTATTTACCAGTAACGAAGATGCAAGTCTCACGTTCTGCCGATGGACAAGTGACCGAAAAATAATCCAGTCTCTTCTAATTTGAAAGAAAAGCAAAACCTACTCACGCTTTTCATTTCATCATAAGTTCTCCATAATAGAAACCCCCTCGTAGCTTGAAAACTATGAGGGGGTTTCTGTTAATTCAGGAAGTTCAACGATAAAAGTAGCGCCTAAGCCAGGGTGACTTTCCACCCAGATGCGGCCACCTAATTTTTCAGTATAGTCTTTCACGATAGCTAAACCAAGACCAGTTCCACCAGAGTGTCTCGCCCTGGCTTTGTCTACACGGTAAAAGCGTTCAAAAATTCGTGCTTGATCCTTTGCTTCAATTCCTAAGCCATTATCGGTAATCTTAAAGGTGAATAGATGGGCTTGTTTTTTCAATTGAATCGTAATCTTGCCGTTTTCAGGGGCATAAAAAATTGCATTTTCAATTAAATTTTTGAGAATGGGTTGAATCAGTTCTTTTTTAGTTAAGAGCGTGACTTCTTTCTCGGTAGTAAGTGTCAAGGATAGCTGTTTATGCTCGATATTCTTTTCATATTGACCCAGAATTTGTTTGACCAATTGCACACATTCGACTTGACTAGATTCATAAGCAAATAATTCATCGGTTTTCGACAGTTGAATAATCTCTTGAATCAAATCTTGTAAGCGGTTGGCATCTTTTTGCATGATGGTCAAAAACTGGCGACATAATTCAGGATCTTCCATCGCGCCATCCAGCAAGGTTTCGGTAAAGCCAATCAGCGAGGTGACGGGTGTTTTTAATTCGTGGGTGACATTGCCGACAAAATCTTTTTGTAGTTTTTCGAGATGTCTAATCTTGGTTAAGTCATAACTCATGCCTAAAATTTGTTGCTGATCAGAAAAACTCCGAATCGATAAATCTAATTTTCGCTTGGTTTGAAAAGTGGTCAGTTCTTCATGTAGCAGCTGATGATTCGACTGTACTTGATAAATCATTTGAATCAATTTCGGATCAGTGATGGTTTGGGTAAAATCAGCATTTAATTTGCTTTCTGTTAAACCGAGTTGTTCGCACATTGCTTGGTTCATCAGTTGTAGCTTGCCATCTGGTGCGATTAAAAAGATACCAATCGTTAATTCTTGCAAGACTTGCGCAAATTGTACTTGACTTTGGGTATATGCTTGATGGGTTTGGCGCAATTTTTCATTTAATTGATTAATCAAATAGAATAATTCGCCACTTTGTTCATCTTGCGTTAAAATCCATTCGGTGTGGTCAGGCTGATTGAGCATTTTTTCTAAGATAGGGACCACGGTTTGCAGCGGTTGGTTGCGTTTATAGATGACCCGTAAAATAAAGAAGGTAATCATCAAATACATCAAGGTAAATACGAGAAAAATCGCGCGTTGCATGGACTTAGCTTGATTATAAAAGGTTGCAGTCGGCTCAGCTAAACGTAAAATATAACGTAATTGTCCTTTAGATTGTAAAGCAAGTGTGACATACATCATTTCCTTATGTAGTGTCTGACTTTCACGGATTGCTTGGCCGGTTTCATTGCCATCCAATATCGCTTTAACTTCCGGACGATTTTTGCGGGAATCATCTTGTAATTGGGATTCAAACGTATCAAATAGAATTTTTCCGGTTTTACCGTCAATTAAGGTGAGACGCTCATTTTCATTTTGGACATATTGTGGAGCGAGCTGGATGATTTTTTCTGCCCGATTTTGACTGATGCGACTTAGCGTTTGGGCTTGTTCAATCAAAAAGCGATTTTGCTGCGTAATGACTTGTTGGTTATAAAAATAATGAATCAATTGCCAACTAAATAGATAAAGAATGATCAGGCCGATTCCCCAGAGTAGGGCTTCCTTATGCAGATATTTTTTCATAAAAAAATATTTGTCGCGGAAACCCACTACCTTTAGGTGGTGGGAGAAGCGACTATCTCCTTTCTTTTTTTATAATTTTATGCTATATTTTCTAATTTCTTAGTTGTAACGATCCATGATTTTCTAGCAGATATTCTGTGACAATTCTTTGCTTTAGGAGTTTTTTGACCTTTAGACATATGATTAAAAGAAATTGTTTGTCCGTAAATATCCATTAAAGTGAAATAACCAGATGTTCGTCTTCCTTTAATGAAATATTCGTTACCAAAATATCTTACTTTGTCATATTTTTTAAATCCGTCAATTTTACCTTTTGGAATAGTCTTTTCTGAACGAACACCTTTTGTACGTTGAAAATCACCTTTAGGAATACAACGTTTAATCATTAGATTACATGCAAATTTTACTTGATTTCCAGCTGTTGCAATGACAGCCGCATCTACATAATGTTCTTTAGGTAAACCTAAATTTAAACGATTTGCTTTAGTGACATACCCAAATGTTTCAATTGCGTCTGGATATAATTTTAAAAGTTGTATACGAATGCTATTCATCTGCGTTGCGTATTTTAAAGCACTTTTTAAAGAACCTTCAAAATTCGGATGAATCAATCCTTTATGCAGTTCAACATGGCAACTATGACAAAGCGTAACTAGGTTGTTTTCTTCGTCAGAGCCACCTTGACTTCTAAAGACAATGTGATGAACTTCTAAGCGTTCGTTTTTAGGCTTTTTATTACAAATTTGACAAGTATGATTGTCTCTTACTAAAACTCTTGCTTTCGTATTTTCAAAACCGTAATTCGGACCTTGTTGATAGCCCCATGGTTTTACTTTTGGATTCGCCAAACTAGGGTTTTTCATTAAATGTGGGTCGAATGTTCCTGTTTCAAAAATTAATTTTGCAATAGGTAGAATGCTTTTAATAAATTCAATTTCTTTTTGATGACTATGCAATTTACTAGTCATTGTTGGACTAAAACGCTCTTTACGTTTTGAGTTTTTACGATTGTTGAACCGTGCTTTACGATAACGTGTCTTACAGCTACGTCGATTGCGACGATACATACGTCGTTGATCCATTTTCTTTTTAATTGAATTGTTCTTATCTTCTCTTAAAGTCACTTCAGAAGTGTAAAGAATATTTCCTTTTTCATCTGCAACGGCTGTTGCAAACGTTTGACTACCAGTATCAACACCTAAGGTTAAAGGTTGCGTATAGGTAGTTGTTTCATACGTCAACTTAATCGTAAAAGGTTCTCGATATTTGACTTTTGCTTTTCCTTGTTTTAACAATAAACGTGCGATGACGTTGCTACAAGGCATTAAAGGTTCGTTATCGATAGATAAAACATATACCATGAACCAGTCACTCCTTTAAAATAAAAATATTTAAAAACGCTGCTTAAAAGCAGGTAATGCGTACTTAAATCATACTATTACCATATGATTTTTTCCGTCTTCAACTCGACAATGATAATTAAGCTTTTTAGATATACGTCACAAGGCTTTGCTTACTCCAACCTAACTTAAACGTATATGACAGAGCATTGGTCTGTTGCGTCAACCAAAGGTGTCATGACTTAACTATCGTAGTATATATTTCTATATACTGAGTCTGGTAAACTATTTAATGGAAGCCACATATCCTTGGGTATGTGGTAGTTTACTTGTCCGGCTCCTGAAATTTATAGCCAAAACCGCGGACTGTGACTAAATATTGCGGTTTTTTCGGATCCACTTCGATTTTTTCCCTTAGATGACTAATATGCACATCGACAATTCGTGTTTGACCATCAAAATCAAAATTCCAAATACGTTCAAGCAAGGTATCACGATTGATGACGCGGTTTTTACGTTGCATAAAATACACCAAGAGTTCAAATTCTTTAGGCGTTAAGGTAATCTTATGGCCACGCACTTGGACTTGGTAATTTTCTAAATCAGTGATAATTTCACCAATTTGTAAGGTTTGTCCTTCTTGGTTACTGGCTATTGGATGAATAGGAGTTTGCTCTTTTTTCACATCAACTCTGCGAAAAATAGCTTTCATACGTGCAAGTACTTCACGCGGGCTAAATGGTTTGGTTAGATAATCATCTGCGCCAATCTCAAGGCCTAAAATCCGGTCAATGGCATCATCTTTGGCGGTAAGCATCAAGATGGGACTGTCGACTTTTTCTTGACGGAGCTTTTTGGTGATTTCCATGCCATCCAGATACGGCAACATCACATCTAAAATGATAAAATCAAAAGTTTCTTGCAAGGCGAGTGCTAAACCTTTTTGACCATCTTCAGCTAAAGTGACCTGGTAACCTTCTTTTTGTAAATTAAATTGTAATAGGGTACGAATAGATTCTTCATCATCGACAACTAATACTTTTTTCATAAAAACCTCCAAATGATTTTCTGTTTCTATTTTACCATTAAGGACTATGGAAAACCACAAAACAATGATATAATGAAAAATGTTAGTCAATCTTATTTAGAAAGTAGTTAGAAATCATGATTGGAATTAGTGCTTGTCTGGGTGGTGTGTGTTGCCGCTATGATGGACGGATGCAAAAAATCAATCTAATAAAAGAACTGATAGCCGCCAATGAAGCTGTCTTAGTTTGCCCTGAGGTGATGGGTGGTTTACCGATTCCGCGCGTGCCGGCTGAGATTGTCGGTGGCGATGGTTTTGATGTCTGGCAAGGAAAAGCCAAAGTCATCAACCAGAATCAAGAAGATGTCACCGAAAGCTTTAAACAGGGGGCGAGAGTGGCTTATGAAAAGTTACAGGCCCAGCAAGTGACAACCTTAATTTTAAAAGAGCGCAGTCCTTCTTGTGGTAAGTCACAAATTTATGATGGCACTTTTTCAGGTACGAAGCAGACAGGTGTCGGAGTAGCCACTGCCTATTTTATCCAAAAAGGGATGCAAGTTTATAGTGAGGCAGACTTACCAACCATACGCTCACAAAGGGGGATTTTACTTGGAGATTGAAAAAACAAATCGCATGAACGCTTTGTTTGAGTTTTATTCGACACTTTTGACGACCAAGCAGATGAACTATATGGAATTATATTATGCGGACGACTACTCTTTAGGGGAAATTGCTGAGGAGTTCGAGGTAAGCCGTCAAGCCGTTTATGATAATATTAAGCGGACCGAAAAAATTTTAGAAGACTATGAAAAAAGATTACATATGTATTCAGATTATATGGTCAGAAGGCAAGTCTATGGGCAGTTTCAAGAATATATTGCCAGTCACTATCCAAAAGACGAGACCTTGCAAAGTTTTATCAATGAATTACAAGCAATAGAGGATTAATAGATAAGGAGTTTTTTATGGCATTTGAAAGTTTAACGAAGAGATTACAAGATGCGATGAGTAAATTACGTCGCAAAGGGAAAGTAACCGAAGCCGATGTAAAAGAAATGATGCGTGAGATTCGTTTGGCCTTACTTGAAGCCGATGTGAACTTACAAGTCGTGAAAGAGTTTACTAAAAATGTTCGCGAGCGGGCTGTTGGGGCAGAAGTTTTAGAAAGCTTATCCCCAGCGCAACAAGTCGTGAAAATCGTTGATGAAGAGTTAACGAAGATGTTAGGTTCTGAAACGGCTGAATTAATCAAGTCACCAAAGATTCCTACAGTTATTATGATGGTCGGGTTACAAGGGGCTGGTAAAACAACCTTCACAGGGAAATTAGCCAATCATTTAATCAAAAATGAAAAAGCGCGTCCATTACTGATTGCAGGTGACGTATATCGACCAGCTGCGATTGACCAATTAAAAGTTTTAGGTGAACAGTTAAAAGTGCCTGTTTTTGAGATGGGTACTGAGGTTTCACCTGTTGAGATTGTGCGTCAAGGGATGGAAGTTGCCCGTGAAAAACGCAATGACTATGTGTTAATCGATACGGCCGGACGTCTGCATATCGATGAAACTTTGATGGATGAGTTAAAACAAATTAAAGAAATCGCCCAACCAAATGAAATTCTTTTAGTTGTCGATGCCATGACCGGTCAAGATGCGGTGACTGTAGCGGATAGTTTCAATCAACAGCTAGGTATTACCGGGGTGATTATTACCAAACTTGATGGGGATACTCGTGGCGGTGCGGCATTATCCATTCGCTCAGTTACGGGTGCGCCGATTAAATTTACTGGTACTGGTGAAAAATTAACAGACCTTGAAGTATTCCACCCTGATCGTATGTCTAGTCGTATCTTAGGGATGGGGGATTTATTAACCTTAATTGAAAAAGCCCAACAAGATTACGATGAGAAAAAAGCGGAAGAACTAGCCCGTAAGATGAAGGAAAATAGCTTTGACTTTAATGACTTTATCGAGCAGCTAGATCAAGTGATGAGTATGGGACCGTTAGAAGATTTGATGAAGATGATTCCAGGGATGAGCACCATGCCAGGAATCGAAAATCTAAAAGTGGATCCAAAACAAATTGCTAGACAAAGAGCNATTGTGATGTCCATGACTCCCCAAGAGCGTGAAAATCCTGACTTACTCAATCCAAGNCGNCGTCGAAGAATTGCTGCTGGATCAGGAAACAGTGTGGTAGAAGTCAACCGCATGATTAAGCAGTTTAAAGAAGCCCAAAAAATGATGCAACAAATGACGAATGGTAACTTTAATATGCCAGGTATGGACCAAATGTTTGGCGGAGGCATTAAAGGAAAATTGGGCAAAATGGCGATGAACCGCATGATTAAGAAGAATAAAAAGAAAAAGAAGAAAAAACGTAAATAAACGGACAGAATAGCCACCAGTCTTTCAACTAAACTGGTGGCTATTATCTTCTTATTCGTTAAAAAAGGATAATCTGATGAACCCAAAAGCGAAACAATTATATGAGCTCATTCATGAAATCTACAATCAATCCGCTTATCCACTTTCGCATGTAGAAAAGCAAGCAATTTTTTGAGGCGGCTAAAAAACTAACAAACAATCAAGAACGCATTAGCCTGATTGCATATCGCTTATATCCGACAGTGGAAAAGGCTGCTCAAAGCTATCAAAGTTATAAGGAATTACAATACTTGAAAAAATTACTTCTAAAATATCGTTGGAAATACTATTTAGGTGTGGTATTGCCTAGTGCCTTTATTCGATAATTTATTGTGGTCTAGTTTATGACTAGACTTATTTTTTTGCATTGTACCTGATTATTCGTTACAATGAATTTATCTTATTGAAAGGAGTTTTTTTATGCAACGATTAAAAATACAACATTTGATTGCAACCGGGATTTATACAGCGTTATATTTTATTTTGATGGCACTTTGCTTACTGGTTTTGCGCTTTACGATTCCTGGTTTTCATAATTTATTGCTTCCTGGTGTGACCGCGCTATTTACTGGACTGATTTATTTAATTTTAATCGCTAAAGTTCAACGTTTTGGTGCTATTTCAATTATGGGTAGTGTGATTGGCCTATTGTTTTTAATGACGGGCCATTTTCCTCTAGCTTTCTTACCAAATATTGTTGCGGCCATTTTGGCGGATTTCATTCAATTTAAAACGAATTTGCCAATCAAGGTAAGAACGATGCTAAGTTATACCGTGTTTAGTTATGGTTTAGTTGGGCCGCTTTTGCCACTTTGGTTTATGCGTCAAGCTTACATTGATGCGTTACTTGCTCGAGGAAAAGATCAAAAGTATATTCATTTCGTATTTGAGCATGTGACCCAACAGATGTTTATTGTGAGTTTGTTAGCGATATTCATTGGTAGTATTGTTGGCATTTTGATTGCTTTTCGTTTGTATCAAAAACATTTTGCTACTCGTTTTGGACAGATTTATGAATAAAAAATCGTTATCCATTGATCCTCGGGTTAGTTTGTTTTATGTCTTATTGGCAAGCTTGTTTTTAATCTTTCCTTTTCAGCTAAGTGTGCAGTATTGTTTCTTTGGCGTTGTGGCATGTGCGCTATTACTCATAGGAAAATATCGCCAAGTTCTCTATTACTTACTCATCTTTGTTGTCTTTGTGCTGCCTATAGCTATCCGCCATCCGATATTAGCGCTGATCCGCGACTTTTTAGCTATTGGTTTTGCGCGTATGTTGCCACTTTTTATGACGATGAGTTTGGCGATGGACCGTCAATCAACGGGGAAGTGGCAGGCGGCGGTGGCGAAGATGAAGATGCCCAGCTTTCTTTTTATTCCACTGGTGGTTTGTATTCGCTTCATTCCGACATTTATTCAAGAAGGTAAACAAATTGCGCAATCTTTGAAATATCGTGGATTAGCCCAAAACTGGCGTCAGATACTCTTTCATCCATGGCAGTTTTTTGAGTATTTTGTTATTCCGTTACTTTCTTCCAGTGAGCAAGTCATTATGGATTTATCCAGTAGCAGTCTCATTCGATGTATTCAAAATACCAATACCAAAACGAGTATTTATCCTATTCGTTTGAAAATGTTAGATTATTTACTATTCCTAATTGGGCTAGGAATGATTGGAGGTCAATTATGGTTGCACTCATTGATTTAAAGAATCTAGAATACCATACACCTAATCAGGAGTGTCTGCTAAAAGGAATTGATTTTCAACTTTTTCCAGGTGAATGTGTACTGATATGCGGAAAAAGCGGAAGTGGCAAAACAACCCTTTTGAATGTTTTAAGTGGATTGGTTCCAGAGTTATTTGAAGGGCAATTGGCTGGTCAAGGACAAATGTTAGGTCAACAATTTCCAATCAGTGATTTTCCTAGTCATGCAGAGAAAATCGGTCGCGTATTTCAAAATCCTAAATCCCAATTTTTTACCAGCGAGGTCCTAAGTGAGTTAGCCTTCAAGATGGAAAATTTAGGACTTTCGCGTGAAATGATGCAAGAGAAAATCCAGCAGGTCGCTACCTTTTTTGAGATTGAGGCATTTTTAGCGCAACCTTTATATCAATTGTCAGGTGGACAGAAGCAAACCGTTGCCTTCGCTAGTAGTTTGTTGCCAGCTTGCCAAGTCTTATTTTTGGATGAAGTCGCTAGCAATTTAGACAAAACTGGATTGGCCAAATTAAAGCAGACGTTAAAACATTTGAAACGTTCAGGTGTCGCTCTTGTATTGGTAGAACACCGTTTAGATTACTGTTTAGATTTGATTGATCGCATCTACGTATTAGAAAATGGTCAACTAAAGCAAGAATTATCCGCTGCAGAATTAAAAACTTATTCCGCAAACGAATTGGCTGGATTTGGTTTACGAGATTGGCAAGCTGCGGTAAACCAGCTAACCTTACAAATGGAAAAGAAAGAAGCGACCATTCAATTACAGCTAGAAAATCTCTTCTTTGCCTATCCAAAGCAAAAAGAAAAGCAAATTGCTATTCACTCATTGACGCTAGATAACCGTCAAATCATCGGACTCGTCGGTGAAAATGGTGCGGGTAAATCCACTCTAGTACAGTTGTTAACCGGATTGCTAAAGGCTAAGCAAAGTCGAATTACTTTAAACGGTCAATTGATGCGCGCAAAAGACTTGTTGGCGCAAAGTTTTCTTGTCCGTCAAGAAGTGAGTTTGCAATTATTTTTTGAATCTGTAGCAAAAGAGCTGACCTTTCAAGCAAAAAGGCTAGCATGCTACGACGAAATTGTGGCAGCTTTTGGATTAGAACAACTATTGTCCCGACATCCGCAGAGTCTATCTGGAGGAGAAAAACAACGAGTTGCCATCGCCAGTGCTCTGCTATCAGGAAAGACTTGTCTTTATTTTGATGAGCCTACGAGTGGTTTAGATGCGCTTCAGATGCAGCAAGTCAGCCAGCAATTAAGATTTATCCAACAAAATTATCCAGTCTTAATCGTGGTTATCAGCCATGATCAACCATTTTTATGCCAGACCTGTGATCGAATCCTTAAGTTAGAGAAGGGACGTATCACATCTGCATAAAGCATTCATTAAGCGATTCTCTATTCCTTGTTTATTATTAGCATTTGCATTCACATATTCCTCCACCAATCTTTTATCATTGGTGGAGGACTTTCCTTGAAATGCAAGTAGAAAAATAGTATTAAAATACAAAATAGTAAAAGCAAGGCCAACTTCTTTGTCTTCTTCATTTTGCTCACTTCCTAACAATTAAGTATTTCTTTCTTTACGCATTGCCCATCTATCTAGCCAAGTTTGATAGTATACGATAACGGCAGAAAGCATAGTGATTATCAGAAATAGTATAAATAAATAGATATAGTCGCCTAAATGGGTGATATAACTACTTACTCGAATATAGCTAATGATAATCAACGTTGTCGCAATAGACATCGTGAGAAATGCTGGCAATTTTAAATGACTAAATTGTAAAAATTGTCCATTTGTTTCAAGACTTAAGCGTTGATAGTAATGATTACTTAAAAAAAGAAATGCGACGATGAGTAATATATAAAGGATGATTTGCTTTGGATGCATCCCGTTAAAGGCGGCATCATGTATAGCCGTGCCAAGCCAATCTTCCCAGTGCGGATAAAAGGCAATGCTTTGCTGAAAGAGCGTATAAAGCAAGGATACAAACGTTATTATCATTGTCCCAGTGAATAAATTGCCTAAGATTACGCCTAAGAAAACCCCAATCACAAAAAGGAAATAATAAGAAAGGCAGCAACTAAAAATGGCATATAGTGTTTGCAGCCAATCCCAATGAATATATTTTTCAGGAATTGAGAAATAAATCATCCCCTCAGCAAGCACACTTCCAATGAAAATGGTTCCTAGCAAAAATAAACTGTAAAGAATAAATTTACTTCTGAATAGCTGCTTTCTGCTGTATTGTAAGCTAAAGAGGAAGGCATTAAATTTACTCTTCAAGTCCCAAAAACACATACTAAAACCAAAGGCTAGAACGAGGAAAATACTTAATAAATTTTTCTTAGAAAGAGAATCGTAACGAAAATAGAGACGATCTTTTCCTAAAATAGTGGAGGTATAGGGAAAGCTTTTTTTCTTCGGATTCACTTCTAACAGATGCGTTCGATAGTTTTCTAAAGAGACTTTCTTTTGGCTACCATTTGATTCGTATAGGTAATAATTATCCGTTTGATTATCTTTAACAAAAGAATCAGAATAAAAATAATCATAACTCCCTTGCCACCCTACAATATTTGAGCGTGTGTTTGAGGCCAAAAAAGTAATAGCCAACAAACTAAATAATAATAAGAGTACTTTTGATTTTTGCCACAGTAAGCGATAGAGCATCAAAATCTCCTCCTTTACCATTTATTTTCACGATATCGCTGCCACCATTTAAGCATTGTTTGGAAATAGACAAATATCGTTGCAATTACTGTACAAAATAAGGTGATACCGATAAAAACTTTCAAGTCTTGCCAAGTTTTAAGTGTTAAGAAACTGGTTCCTACACCAAGATAAACAGAGCTTGCAATCATCAGTAGAAAGATTGGTAATCTTAGCTTTTTGACCAATAGAAACTCGCTACTATTTTCAAGACTTGTCCGGTTAAAACTATAGCATCCTAGGACTAATAAGCTAAGAGAAGCTAGTATCATGAAGAAGATTAACATTGGATGGCTCCCGTAAAAGCTTGGTAGGAGTTGCCAAGTGTCAAACCATTCTTCTTTTAGATAGCTAAGTTTTTCTTGATAAAAAACAAAATAGAAAAGTAAGGGAACAAGTGAAAGCGGCGCAAAGAATAAATTGCCTAATCCAACACCAAATAATAATCCAATGATAAAGATAAATAGATAGCTCATTGTGCAACTGAAGCCACTATATAAAAATTGCGTGCATGTAAAATCAAGATATTTATCCGGAATGTTTGCACCGATGATTCCTAGTGCGCAATAGTTGCTCAATAAAGTGACGATAAAGAGAATTCCCGTATAAAAAAGCACCTTTTGCCAAAAGATTTTCGAACGTTTTATGCCTAATCCAAAAAGAAATTGATTAAAATGTAATTTCAAATCTAAGAAGAATACCGCAAATCCTAACAATAGAAATAAGACGACTCTTTCAGCTTGTCCGAGTTGTACATTGGTTTGGAAATAAAACACATTGGAAGGCGAATCGTTAAAAATCTGCGTTTGCGTAGTGTATAAGGGACTGTTCTTTGAATGCACCATGAGTTGACGATCACTATATTTTTGTCGAATGGCTGCTTGATGCTTGCTCGCCCGATATTTATTTTCATCTTTCACGTAATTTTTTGGATATGAATCAAAATCTTTCTTGAATGCTTCTGATTGATAAAAGTTTCTACTATCTTGCCAGTTATAGACAATGCTTAGACTAGAAAAGGCAAAACTAGCAAAAATGACTAGGCTAGCAAAGAGGATAATCCATTTGCTGCGTTGCCAAAAAATTTTATAAAGCATAATCGTTTCACCCCTTAGACTTTTTCATTTCTGAGATTGGCTTCAAAGACGTCACTTAATTGAATAGGAAGTTCTTCCATCACAATTGGTTCAAGTGTTTTAATTTGTTGGGCAAGTTCATCATTATAGTTTTCAAATAGTGCTACAATGACACGCCCTTGGATATCAATCGCTTTAGAATTTTGTTTGACGAGTTCTGGAATGTCCTTGCCTTTAAAGACCAATTGAAGTTTGCGCGCCTTTTCCCGTAAACTTTCTAATTGATAATCCTGAGTAATGGTGTGTTGACTTAACAATATCACGCGATCGATAATCGGTTCTAGCTCATTGAGTTGATGCGAAGAGACTAAGATACTGATTGGTTCATTGCTGATAGCGTCTAATAAGAGTTCCACCATTTGTTTTTTCACTAAGTAATCTAGACCATCAAAAGGTTCGTCAAGTAAAATATAAGTAGCCTTAGAACTCATTGCTAAAATAAGTAAGAATAATTTTTGCATCCCCTTAGAAATCCGTTGATAGGTCCGATTCAATGGCAACTGATAAGCGTTCATTAGCTGGGTAAATAAATCGAGATCAAATTTCGGATAACTCAATTGATAGAATCNAGCAATTTTTTTCAATGAATAAGGATTGAAGAAGTTTTCCTTTTCATCAATAAAGAATAGTTCAGTTTTATATTGTGGTTGTTCAAAAATATTTTCCCCATGAATCCAAACTTCTCCTGTATCTGCTAAGTATTGATTGCTTAGGGTACGAAAAAGGGTGGTTTTTCCTGAGCCATTGCGTCCAACTAAGCCGACGATTTCTCCAGGAGTTAATTCGAAGTGGATATTGCGTAATATTTCTTTTTGGTCAATCGTTTTAGATAGATTCGTGACTTTCATTTTCTGCTCCTCCTAACTCGGTGGTAATTTCGTCAATCCATTGTAAGATTTCTTGATTTTGTATTTTCAGATGTCGTGCTTCAATCATGAAATTATAAAGTTGACTTTTCAGTTGTTGAATCTTGTAAGTATCTTTTGGTAAGTCTTGTGTTTCTTTGATAAATGTCCCTTTGCCTTTGACTGTGACGATGACTTGTTCAGCTTCTAGTTGTTTATAGGCTTTACTAACGGTATTGGGATTCATTAAGAGTTGTTTGGCTGCTTCTCGAATGGAGGGGAGTTGATCGCCTGGTTGCAAAACACCTTGTATGACACTTTCTTTTACAGATAAGACGAGCTGTTCATAATAGGGTTTGCTGCTTGTTTTGTCGATACTTAACATCATCTTCTTTGCTCCTTTCTATCTATTTTCACTGTCCTTCGTGTACTATTATAACTAGTACACTTAATACAGTCAATAGGACGCTATTTCTAAAATGAAAAAAATTTAATGAAAAATTTTTAAGCTGTAAAGAAAAAACTCTTTACACCGTGAGCAAAAACTGTTAAACTAGCACATGTGATTAAAAATTATGGAGGTGTTAATTAACATGGCAGTTAAAATTCGTTTAAAACGTATGGGATCTAAAAAAGCTCCTTTCTACCGTATTGTAGTTGCTGATTCACGTTCTCCTCGTGACGGACGTTTTATTGAAACTGTAGGTACTTACAACCCATTGAAAGACCCTGCAGAAGTAACAATCAAAGAAGATTTAGTACTTGATTGGTTATCAAAAGGTGCACAACCTTCTGATACTGTTCGTAACATCCTTTCAAAAGAAGGCGTTATGAAGAAACATCATGAAGCTAAATTTGCTAAGAAATAAGGTGAATGGATATGAAAGATTTGCAAGCTTTAGTCTTAACAATCGTTCGTCCATTAGTTACTCAGCCTGACCAAGTCCAATTGGAAGTGTCTGAGTCAGAAGAATTTATTGAATACAATTTGACCGTTGCACCAGAAGATATTGGTCGTATCATTGGCAAACAAGGTCGAGTAGCAAAAGCCATTCGTACTATTGTTTACAGTGTACGTGTAAATGGTCCAAAGAAGGTTCGTTTAAATATCTTAGACGGCAAAGAGTAATGATGAAAAGAAAAGACTGGGACTCAATAAGTTCTAGTCTTTTTTAGTACAAGGATGTGAAGCAGCTTGGAAAGCCTCGAAGAAATTCGTGTGCTTACCTAACGCTGAGAAAATCGGATGAAAGGAGATTTTCTTAAGCAGAAGGGCAAATTTCACAATGTCTAGCTGCTGAACACAGATTATTACAAGGATATGAGGAGGGATACTGATGGATTTTTGGATTATGTGTTTTGTGGTTGTGTGTCTTTTCATTGCTTTATTCAAAGTCAAATCTAAATTGCTGAAATTACTATTTTTGATCATTATCCTCTTTTTACTTTGGATTTATCAGAGTGAATGGATGGCGATGATCCAGCAATTAAAGTCAGGTTCTCCTAAACTCATTGATTTACAGACTTTCAAAGATTGGTTGAATCATGGACTAGAAAAAATAAGACAGTTTGTTTCGCAATATATTTAAAATAGTAAGAAAGGAATGAGAGTAATGACGGAATTTTACAATGTAGGAAAAATTGTGAACACGCATGGTATCCGAGGAGAAGTCCGCGTGATTTCCCAGACAGATTTTCCAGAAGAGCGTTATCAAGTCGGCAATCAACTCACTTTATTTAGGGCTAAGCATGAGCCGTTGACACTAACGATTACCAGTCACCGTAAGCATAAAAACTTTGACTTATTAACTTTTGAGGGCTATACGAATGTCAATCAAGTAGAAGCTTTTCGCGATGGCATTTTAAAAGTTTCAAGTGAGGATTTATCCGAATTAGCTGAAGGTGAATTTTACTACCATGAAATTATCGGCTTAAGTGTCATTGATGAAAAGGGTGAAGTAATCGGGAAAGTTCAGGAAATTTTATCTCCAGGTGCCAATGATGTGTGGGTGGTCAAACGTCCAGGGAAGAAAGATTTCTTGTTACCATATATTGAGCCAGTAGTAAAAGAGATTAATGTCGCAGAAGGCTTTGTGAAAGTGGAATTGTTAGAAGGGTTGATGGATGATGAGGATTGATGTCTTAACTCTTTTTCCAAATATGTTTACCAATCCTTTAGGTGAATCGATTATCGGGAAGGCCCAAGAGAAGGATTTGTTAGAGCTTCATGTGCATAATTTCCGTGATTATTCAGACAACAAGCATCAAACCGTTGATGACTATCCATATGGTGGCGGTGCGGGCATGCTTTTGAAGGTTCAGCCCATCTATGATAATTTAAAGGCGATTGAAGCACAAACACCGGATGTCAAGAAGCGAATTATTTTACTTGATCCGGCGGGAAAACCCTTCAATCAAAAAATGGCTGAAGAATTTTCTAAAGAGGAGCAGCTTGTTTTTATTTGTGGTCATTATGAAGGCTATGATGAACGTATTCGAACTTTAGTGACGGATGAAGTTTCTTTAGGGGACTATGTGCTGACCGGGGGCGAACTCGGGGCGATGGTAATGATTGATGCAACAGTCCGCTTATTGCCAGATGTTTTAGGTAATCAAACTTCTGCTCAAACGGATTCACATTCGACCGGGTTATTAGAGCATCCACAATATACCCGACCAGCGAATTTCAAGGGGATGGAGGTACCGTTTGTCTTAACGAATGGTAATCATAAATTAATAGAAGAATGGCAATTAAAAGAATCATTGCGCAGAACCTATTTACGTCGTCCAGATATGCTTGAAAAATTGGATTTAACCAAACAAATGGCTAAACTACTAGCTGAGGTCAAACAAGAAGAAGCACAAAAAAATATTGAAGAATAAAGAAGGCAAGCGGGTAGGCAAGCTATCCGTTTGTTTTTTTGCTATAAAAAGAAAAAAACCACTCACCAAATGGGCAAGTGGTTTGTGTCGATAAATTAACGACGGATTTCTTTAATACGAGCTGCTTTACCGTGTAATGCACGTAAGTAGTAAAGTTTCGCACGACGTACTTTACCGTAACGTACTACTTCGATTTTAGCTACACGAGGTGTGTGTAATGGGAATGTACGTTCAACACCAACACCGTTAGAAATCTTACGTACTGTGTAAGTTTCGCTAATGCCAGCACCACGACGTTTGATTACTACACCTTCAAAAATTTGGATACGTTCACGTGAACCTTCCACAACTTTTGCGTGTACACGTACAGTATCACCAGGACGGAATGCTGGGATGTCTGAACGTAATTGTTCTTGAGTTAATTCTTGAATTAATGGATTCATTTCTTCTTTCTCCTTATACCAAATATTCTTAAGACTTTATAAGGCCCCAGCGGAATATCGTAATTAACGAGCAAACACGCTCAAAAAGTATATTAACATATTTTGCGCAGTGCTGTAAAGAGAAAATTCTTGTCAGACAGATGTTTTTTTGAAAATCTCTAGGCTGTTTCAAAAATAATCAGTGAGAGTATTGAAAAAATAATTAGAGAGGTGTAACGTTAAGGAAAAAGTAAAAGGGGTTGTTGGTTATGCGTTTTGCTCAATTAAACGTAAATAATGAAATTCATCTCGCTATTCAAAAGGCGGAAGGTTATATTGATTTGGCTCTTTTAGCGCAAAAAGAAAAAGTAGCTTTACCTCAATCAATGTTGGCGTATTTACAAAATCAAGAAAAATATCAAGAAACCTTAAAGAAAGTGGCAAAAAAAGTTTCACCGAATGTAACAGAAGCGATTTCTTTTGCACCGGTCGTCACGAATCCAGAAAAAATTCTTTGTGTAGGTCTTAACTACATGAGTCATCGTTTAGAGACCAATCGCTTTGAAATGCCAGAATATCCCGTTTTGTTTAGTAAGTTTAACAATGCGTTGGCTAGTCATCAAGCAGTTATTGTGCCACCAGCTGAAGTGAAAAATTTGGATTATGAGGCAGAGCTAGTCTTAGTAATTGGAAAAATCATTTATCAAGCAGATTTAGAAGAAGCAAAACAGGCTATTTTTGGTTTAACCATTGGCAATGATTTTAGTGCGCGAGATTTACAGTTTAGAACCCAACAATGGCTACTTGGCAAAAGTTGTGATCAGTTTGCGCCAGTGGGTCCGGTGGTCGTTACCAGTGATGCATTCGATTTGGATCATTTAGCCTTAGAAATTTCCTGCGAAGTCAATGGTGAATTACGACAACAGGCGAATACAAGAGATTTGATTTTTCAGTGTGCACAAGTCGTCAGTTATGCTTCACAGACGATGACTTTACGGCCAGGTGATTTAATTTTTACTGGTACGCCAAGTGGAGTCATTCTTGGACAAAAAGAACAGCAGCAAAAATGGTTAACGACAGGCGATGAAGTGGTTGTGAAAATTGAAAATATCGGTGAATTATCTAATCGTATCGGATAAGAATGAAAAGCCTATGGAAGCTGTGTCCATAGGCTGTTTTAA
>JGI24707J26582_10001203_pt1 | contig 20639 bp, 20 predicted proteins | sample BioPla1DNA1_FD_26582 | JGI IMG/M metagenome (IMG submission 26582)
TACTTTGGAGAAAGGGAATCGTCAAAAGCCCATTGCTTAAGAGGAATATATTTTGCAATAAAATTTAAAAGCCAACAGATTTGTTTATATTGGTATTGAATGATTTGTATTAAATAAAGTATAATGTCCATAGCAATGATTTACCTTTCGTATTTTGTTTGTTGTGGCGACTACATTATACACGAAAAGGGAGGTCATTGCTTTTTTAGTTTAAAAAGTGATGTAAACCTTGGAACTATAAGGTTTTATATAAAAAGGAAGGTAGTAAACTTGACACTACCATGTAAAAATAAGGAGTAAGTATATGAAATATTTAAGCATTTTTAAAACTGAGAATGAGCAATCAATGGAAAGATATTCACTAATAATAGATAGGATTAAATCAATTATAGAAGAAGAAACTGTAGAAGAACCCTTTAGGGATTACTTTAAGAAGACAGCTTCTTTTTTAATTTTAATTGACCAGGTTGCTAATCTAGTTAAGGAAGATAGGCTAAAAGACTTATCATTAGAAGAGTTACAGGATTTAAATTATAAGCTATATGAAGATATTTTAGAGTCTAACTATGAAACAAGCTATGCAAACCCAAGTTATGCATCTAGCAAACTAGGTAAAGATTATGGTCAACTATTGTCATTCTTATATACAGAACTAAGAGGACTAATAGCAAGTGCCTTTGAAGGTAGGATATTTCATGTAGTTTTATTCTTTGAACTCTTTGTAGAGGTTTATAATCAGTTTGAACAAGGAGAAAGGGCTAAGGATGTAAAACGCACAATCTGTGATTTTATAAGTGATAATAGTCGCTATCTTATGGACTATAGAACTAGAGAATCTCTTGACCCAGACTTATCATTTGCAGCTGATATAATTATGAATTGGGACCTTAATGACCTTAGATACCTATATCAATTTGGTGAGTATATTGGTGAAAATGAGATTAAAATCGCCCAGTATTTAAATGGACTTGAAGAAGATAAGGTAAAGGCTATGGCATTTACCTATGTTGATGGTTATGTAAGAGGTTTTGAGGTTGCTAATATAGACCTTTCAAAGAAAAAGTCAGTAAATATTCGTTACAATATTGGTTTTGAACGAATGATAAAATATGCAATTGAGTTTTTCGCAGAAAAGGACTTAAGACCGGTTATTTACAGGGCAGCTGCTCATAATATTAACAAGAGACAACATTTGAAGATTGGTTATCAATCTACAGGTCCAAACAAGCAATATGACTATGACCACAGGTTTGATGATGGTTTATATCTAACTAAAAAGTTCAAGGCGGATAAACTTGAAGCATTAGAGATGGCTTATGAAAAGTATAAGGAGCTTGCCTTTACTTATGCAGGACCAGCCCTTATTGAAGTTTATGGAGAAGAGAACTTCCTTCCTAAAAACAAGGAAAGTGCAGTAGTCCTTAGCGACGAACAAGAAGAACTACTGCTAGAATACAATAGAGATGCAAGTATAGTCGCTAATAGGTATATAAAAGGTGATGAGACTAGTTTTACAATTATAGCTTATCCTATACCTGAAATCGGTGAAAACTTCGTAGAAATTTTTAACGAAACAGTTAAGGTAAATACCCTAGATAATAAAACCTATCAGGAGATCCAACAAAGAATAATTGATGTTCTTGACCAGGGTGAATATGTAAGAATTCTAGGGAAGGATAGCAATAAAACTGATCTGAAAGTAATGCTATCAATACTTTCTAATCCTGATAAGGAAACAAGGTTTGAAAACTGTACAGCAGATGTAAATATCCCAGTAGGTGAAGTATTTACCTCCCCTAAATTAACAGGAACAAGTGGTATCTTAAATGTTAGTCAGGTATATTTAAATGACCTAGAATATATAGACTTATGTCTAGAATTCAAAGACGGCATGATTACTTCTTATGATTGTAAGAACTTTGATGAAGATAGTGAAAACAAAAAGTACATTAAAGAAAACCTAATGTACAATCATGATACTCTTCCAATTGGAGAGTTCGCAATTGGTACTAATACAACTGCTTATGTTATGGCTAGGAAGTATGATATTCAAGACAAATTACCTATCCTAATTGCAGAAAAAACTGGTCCTCACTTTGCAGTTGGAGATACATGTTACAAGATGAGTGAAGAATTAAAGACCTTTAATCCTGATGGTAAGGAAATAGTAGCAAAGGATAATGAGGTTTCAATCTTAAGGAAAACCGATATAAGTAAGGCTTACTATAATTGCCATACTGATATCACTATACCTTATAACGAAATAAAGGAAATCTCTGTTTATAATAAAGATGGTAGCAAGGTTCTTATTATTGAGGACGGAAGATTTGTATTGAGTGGAACAGAAAAATTAAACGAAGCATTTGAATATTAATAAGTGTCAAACTAAGGAGGAGTATTATGTCTGACAAAGCTAAATTTGGTAAAGTAGGAATTGTAATGGGAAGTGACTCTGACCTTCCTATTATGAGTCAAGCAGCAAAGGTATTAGAAGAACTAGGAATTGAGTATGATATTACAGTTATATCAGCCCATCGTATGCCAGACAAGTTCTTTGATTATGCTAGTAGTGCACAAGAGAAGGGTTATAAAGTGATTATTGCAGGAGCAGGTGGAGCAGCCCACCTACCAGGAATGACATCAGCAATATTTCCACTTCCTGTAATAGGGGTACCTATTATGACAAAATCACTTGGCGGAGTTGACTCCCTCTATTCAATTGTACAGATGCCATCAGGAGTACCAGTAGCAACTGTGTCAATTAATGGTGCTAAGAATGCAGGCCTACTAGCTGCTAAAATATTGGCAGTATCAAATCCGGAATTATTAGATAGGCTTTTAGAGTTCTCAAAGAATCAAAAAGATGAAGTAGAGAAGAAGGATAGCAAATTACAAGAAATCGGATACGAAGAATATATTAAACAAATGAACAAGTAGTTGTATTCAGGAGGAAAAAATGGATTATAAAAGTGCAGGCGTAGATATTGAGGCTGGTTATAAGTCAGTTGAATTAATGAAAAAACATATAAAGGAAACTATGAGAAGTGAAGTTTTAAGTAGTATTGGAGGATTTTCAGGTGCATTTTCACTAAAAAACTTTATGTATATGAAGAATCCGACCCTATTATCAGGGACAGATGGAGTAGGAACTAAATTAAAATTAGCCTTTATACTAGATAAACATGATACTATTGGAATTGATTGTGTTGCAATGTGTGTAAATGACATTATCTGCGCAGGCGCAGAACCTCTGTTTTTCCTAGATTATATTGCTTGTGGTAAGAATATTCCTGAAAAAATAGCAACTATAGTAAGTGGTATAGCCACTGGTTGTAAACAGGCTGGGGCAGCCCTAATTGGTGGAGAGACTGCTGAAATGCCAGGCTTTTATGGTGTTGATGAATATGACCTAGCTGGTTTTGCAGTTGGAATTGTTGATGAGGAGGATATCATCGACGGAAGACAAGTAAGAAATGGAGACCTTATTATTGGTATTTCTTCATCAGGAATACATAGTAATGGATATTCTCTTGTACGTAGGGTCTTTAATATGAAGAAAGAAGCCCTAGATGTTTATTATGAATCATTAGGTGCAAGCCTAGGTGAGACATTAATTAATCCTACTAAGATATATGTTAATGCCATAAAGGCAGTAAAAAATGCTAATGTTAATATCAAGGCATGTGGTCATATTACAGGTGGCGGTTTCTATGAAAATGTTCCAAGAATGTTACCTGATGGAATGCATGCTAAGGTACAAAAAGATAGTTATGAGATTCCTCCTATTTTTAAGATGTTATCTAAGGACGGAGCTATTAAGGAAGAGGCAATGTATAACACCTTTAATATGGGAATCGGTATGATGCTTGTTGTAGACTCTTCTGACGCCGATAAAACTTTAGAGGCAATTAGAAATGCAGGAGAGACTGCCTATGTAATAGGTGAGGTTATAGCAGGAGAAAAAGGTGTAACTTTATGTTAAATATAGCGGTCTTTGTATCAGGTGGTGGTACAAACCTACAAGCAATTATAGATAATATAGAATCTGGTAATATTACAAATACTAAAATAGGACTAGTTCTAAGTAATAAAAGGGATGTTTACGCCTTGGAAAGGGCTAAAAAGCACAATATTCCAGCAAGGGTCTTAACATGTAATGAATATGATAATACTGATTATTACTGTAATGACTTAATAGAACTTTTAGAATCTATGAATATTGACTTAATAGTCCTTGCAGGCTACCTAGCCATCATTCCAAAGAGAATTATAGATAGGTACCCGAACCGTATAATTAATGTTCATCCTTCCCTAATTCCTGCTTTCTCAGGCAAAGGCTATTATGGACTAAAGGTACACCAAGGAGTACTAGACCGTGGGTGTAAGGTAACAGGTGCAACTGTTCACTTTGTAGATGAGGGTACAGATACAGGTCCAATTATATTGCAAAAGGCTGTAATGGTTAAGGATAATGACACTCCAGATACTCTTCAAAAAAGAGTTATGGAAGAAGCTGAATGGGTAATTTTACCTCAGGCGATTGACCTTATTGCTAATGATAAAATAAGGGTAAATGAAAGGAGAGTAATGGTGCGTTTATCTTAAGATGCATCATACAAGAGAACATGAAGGTTTTAATAGTAGGTTCTGGTGGAAGAGAACATGTTATAGCATGGAAGGTTTCCAAAAGTAAATTAGTAGATGAAATATATTGTGCACCAGGTAATGCAGGGATAGCTGAGTTTGCTAAGTGTATACCTATAAAAACAAGTGATTTTGATGGCCTTGCAGACTTTGCAGAGAAAGAGAAAATTGACCTAACAATCATAGGCATGGACGAGCCTTTGGTAAATGGAATAGTAGATGTATTTGAGGCAAGAGGTTTAGCTGTATTTGGACCTAGGAAAGAGGCTGCTATACTTGAAGGGTCAAAAGCCTTTTCTAAGGACCTTATGAAAAAATACAATATTCCTAGTGCAGAGTACGATACATTTACAGATGCAGATGAGGCAATGGCTTATATTAATAAGTGTAAGTTTCCAATCGTTTTAAAAGCAGATGGTTTATGCCTTGGAAAGGGTGTTCTTATATGCGAGACCAAGGAAGAGGCCCTAGATGGAATTAAATCAATAATGCTAGATAAACAGTTTGGTAGTGCAGGTGATACTCTAGTTATTGAAGAATTTCTTGTAGGTAAGGAAGTATCTGTCTTAGCCTTTTGTGATGGAAAGACGGTTAAGGCTATGACTAGTGCCCAGGACCATAAACGTATATATGATAATGATGAGGGCCTAAATACTGGAGGAATGGGTACATTTTCTCCAAGTCCTTATTACACTAAGGAAGTAGACGAATTTTGCCACAAGTATATATACCAAGCTACTGTTGATGCAATGAAAATGGAAGGCAGAGAGTTTGTTGGGATACTTTTCTTTGGACTTATGTTAACAAGTGATGGACCAAAGGTATTAGAGTATAATGTTCGCTTTGGAGACCCAGAGGCCCAGGTTGTATTACCTAGAATGAAAAATGATATTATAGAAGTTATCAAGGCTTGTGTAGAGGGAAAACTATCAGATATCCAACTAGAATTTGAAGACAATGCTGCTGTTTGTGTAATTCTAGCTTCAGAAGGCTACCCTCTTAAGTATGACACTGGTTATAAGATTACTGGTCTTGATAAGTTTAAGGGTAAAGAAGAAAGCTTTGTATTCCATGCTGGAACTAAAGACCAAGGTGGCGACATTGTAACTAATGGAGGTCGTGTTCTAGGAGTAACAGCCCTTGGTAAAGACTTAGCAGATGCAAGAGACAAGGCATATAAAGCTACTGAATTAATTGATTTTCAAGGTAAATACATGCGTACTGATATAGGTAAGGACCTAGGCTAGGCATAACAAAATATATTTTAAAAAGACTATATAAGAATAATCTACCCCTATAAGTTAGATAAAGTAAATCTACCTTATGGGGGTAGTTTTTTATGGAGTATTAGTAATAATTAAATATTTTATCTTTAAGGAGGCAAAATAATAAGGCAATAAAAAAATGTTGACTTATTATTTTTATTTTGTTATATTAAATATAGAACAGGTAGAATTCGTATAACGAGTGTTTAATCTATCACTTATATGGGTTTTATGTAATATATTATTTATACAAGGTGTATATATTATTACGATTCTTACAAGTCAAATCGAATGACTAGGAGGTGGTGATTTGGTTATTAGAATTGATTTTGATAGTAATGAAGCATATTATATTCAACTGTGTAATCAAATCATATATGGAATAGCTAATGATAAGATTAAGGAAGGGGATAATCTACCTTCCGTAAGACAGATGGCTGAAGCAATTGGTATTAATATGCATACTGTTAACAAGGCTTATTCCATACTAAAGCAAGAAGGATACTTAAAGGTAGATAGACGTAAGGGAGCAGTTATTTCTGTTCGAGCAGATAAGTATGAAGCGTTAGAAGAACTTTATGATGAGATGAGGATACTTTTAGCAAAGGCAGCTTGTAAAGGTGTTTCTGCTAATGATGTCCATGAAATTGTAAAAAAAGTATATAGCGATTTTAAGATGCTCGAAGAATAGACACTTGAAAGGAGGCAATACTTAATGTTATGTGATAATTGCCATAAAAATGAAGCTACAGTATATTATACTGAGACGATTAATGGATATCATACAGAACAACATTTATGCCAAGAGTGTGCCAGTAAACTAGGAGCAGCGTCCTTTGGTATGTATTCACCCTTTAAAGACCAAGAATTTTCCCTTGGTAACTTATTGTCAACTGTACTTGGATATCATAATGTATATGCTGGAGCAAATCATTATGGAAATGAGGACTTATCCTGTGACAAATGTGGGATGACCTACAAGGAATTTTTGAAAAAGGGTAAGTTTGGATGTAGTAATTGTATTAGTAGTTTTAGTTCAGAAATTGACAGTAGCTTAAAAAGAATCCATGGGTCTAATGTCCACGTAGGGAAAAAACCAATCAATTACATTAGTAGCATAGACCAACTTCTAAGTCATACAGGAAGCTTTAAGGATAAAAAGGATAGTGGTTTAAGTAATGATAATGAGAATATAGATATTCTAATATCTAAGCTAAGAGATAGGTTAAACAAGGCAGTAGAGATGGAAGAATATGAAGAAGCTGCAAGGTTAAGAGACCAAATTCGTGAATTAAAAAAGACAAAAGACCAGGAAGAAAATATTAATAAAGAGCAAGAAATATAGAAGGGAGAAGGGGATAAGAATGAATAGGTATAATAATGCAAAAAACAATGATGTTGTAATATCTAGTAGGATTCGTCTAGCTAGAAATTTAACAAATTATCCTTTTTCTCAAAAACTCTCCCAAGAAGAGGCAACTAAGTTAATAGATGAAGTAATAGGAACTATTCCTTTTTTAGAAGATAGACTATCTAGAAATATTAATGGGTATACCTTAAGTAGTATAAAAGAAAATGAAAAGAATGCTATGGTAGAGCGTCATGTAGTGAGTCCACAACTTATTCAAAAGAAACAAAGTGCAGGACTATTACTATCTGATGATGAAAAGATTAGCATTATGGTTAATGAAGAAGACCATTTAAGAATACAATCTATAACAAATGGAATGAATATTAATGAAGCTTTTATCACTGCCAATAGGGTTGATGATATATTAAGTGAAAAACTAAGTTATGCATTTCATGACAAGTATGGTTATTTAACTTCTTGTCCAACTAATTTAGGAACAGGGATAAGGGCATCTTATATGTTATTTCTCCCAGCTCTAACCCTTACTAATAGCATTACTAAGATAGCTGAAGAACTAAGTAAGTATGGAATAACCCTTCGTGGTACTTATGGTGAAGGAACCAAGACAATTGGTTATCTTTATCAGATATCTAATCAAAAGACTTTAGGTAGGACTGAAGAAGAAATAATTGCAGGACTTAATGAAATTGTTGAGCAAGTAGTAACACAAGAGAGAGAACAAAGAGAAAATTATATTAAAAAGAATTTTCATCAAGTTGAAGATAGGATATATCGTTCATATGGAGTTTTGAGATATGCAAGGCAGTTAACATCAAATGATGCCCTAACCCTACTAGCTCAACTTAAATTAGGGGTAGATACAAACCTAATCAAGCTAGAAAAAGACTGTAATATATATGAACTCATGGTAAGAACACAACCAGGAAACTTACAACATTATGCTAATGAAGTATTTAGCTCATCTCAAAGGGATAGGTATAGAGCGGAATATATACGTAATCTTTTACCAGACCTATTGAAATAGAGCGAAAGTACAAGGAGGTTAATATGAATTATAAATTTACTGAAAGCGCATCAAAAGCAATTGCTTATTCACAAGATATAGCAAAAGAACTTTCTCATAATTATGTAGGAACTGAACATTTGCTAATTGGCCTTTTAGAAGTTGAAGGCGTAGCTAAGGCAGTTTTAGAAAAAAACGGAGTTGATAAGGATAAAATAGTAGAATTAGTAAAGGAACTAATAGCAGCAAGTTCAACTATGGAGGCTGTTGGAGTAGGTGGATTTACCCCTAGGTCCAAACGTATTCTAGAACAAAGTCTAAGAGAAGCTATGCGTCTTAAATCACAAGCAATAGGTACAGAACATATACTTCTTGCCCTATTAAAAGAAACTGATTGTATTGCAGTTAGATTAATCAATTCTCTTGGGGTTAATATTCAAAAGGTATATGTTGATATATTAACTGCAATTGGAGCTGATGCCCACACTGCAAAGAATGAATATATGTCTAATAAGAATAAAAGCAAGGGAAAAAGTAGTACTCCAACCCTTGACCAGTATAGTAGGGACTTAACAGGACTTGCAAGAGAAGGAAAGCTTGACCCAGTCATAGGTAGAGACTCTGAAATTCAAAGGGTAATTCAAATCTTAAGTAGGAGAACTAAGAACAATCCAATACTAATTGGTGAACCAGGTGTTGGTAAGACTGCAATTGCAGAAGGTCTTGCTAATAAAATAATCGAAGGTAATATACCTGAGATAATTAAAGACAAGAGGGTTGTAACCCTAGACTTATCAGGTATGGTAGCAGGTTCTAAGTACCGTGGTGAGTTTGAAGAAAGAATCAAAAAAGTTGTAAGCGAAGTAATGGAAGCTGGAGATGTATTATTATTTATTGATGAAATTCATACAATAATTGGAGCAGGTGGTGCAGAAGGTGCAATTGACGCTTCTAATATACTTAAGCCTTCTCTTGCTAGAGGAGAAATCCAAATTATTGGTGCTACAACTATTGAAGAATACAGAAAGTATTTTGAAAAGGATGCAGCCTTAGAACGTCGTTTCCAACCAGTTGTTATTGAAGAACCTACAGAAGAAGAATCAATTAAAATTCTTAAGGGACTTAGAGATACTTATGAGGCCCACCATAAGGTTACAATAACAGACCAAGCCCTAGAGGCGGCTGTAAAACTATCAGCAAGATATATAAGTGACAGGTTTTTACCTGACAAGGCTATTGACTTAATGGATGAAGCTGCATCTAAGGTTCGTCTTAGTGCATTCGCAGCCTCTCCAGAGGTAAAGGACCTTGAAGAAGAACTAGAACGTCTAGCTGCTGAAAAAGAGTTAGCAATAAAGGAAGAAGCCTATGAAAGGGCAGGGGAAATAAAAGAAAAAGAAGAAGAAATAACCGCCCAAATAAATATGATTAAGGCTAAAGTAGATAAGGAAAGACAATCTACTGAACTAGTAGTTGGAGAAGAAGAAATAGCAGAAATAGTTTCAGATTGGACTAAGATTCCAGTTACTAAACTAGAAGAAGAAGAAAGTGAAAGACTAAAGAACCTAGAAAAAATTCTTCATGAGAGAGTAATAGGTCAAGATGAGGCAGTAAGTGCAGTAGCTAAAGCAATTCGTAGGGGTAGGGTAGGTCTTAAGGATCCAAACAGACCAACTGGTTCATTCTTGTTCCTAGGTCCTACAGGAGTTGGTAAAACTGAATTATCTAAGGCTTTAGCTGAGGCTATGTTTGGTAACGAAAATGCTATGATAAGACTAGATATGTCAGAATATATGGAAAAGCATAGTGTATCAAAACTAATCGGTTCACCTCCAGGATATGTTGGATATGAAGAAGGCGGTCAGTTAAGTGAAAAAGTAAGAAGGAATCCTTATTCTGTAATCTTATTTGACGAAATTGAAAAAGCCCATCCTGATGTATTTAATATCCTATTACAAGTTTTAGATGACGGAATTATAACCGATTCCCAAGGAAGAACTGTAAGTTTTAAAAACACAATTATAATTATGACATCTAATGCTGGTGCTCAAAATATAGTTCAACCTAAAAAGTTAGGCTTTACTTCTGTACAAGATAATAAGGAAGACTATAATTCCATGAAAGAAAGTGTAATGGGTGAAATAAAGAAAATCTTTAGACCAGAATTCATTAACAGAATTGATGAGATTATAGTATTCCATGCCTTAACTAAGGAAAACATAAGAGAAATCGTAGGAATAATGTTAGATAAAATATTTGAGAGAACTAGCAAGCAACTTAGCATTAAGGTTAAGGCTGATGATTCAGTCCTAGACCACCTTGCTAAGGTTGGATATGACCAAACTTATGGTGCAAGACCACTTCGCCGAGCTATTCAAACTAATATAGAGGATAAGTTTGCAGATGAGATACTTTTAAACAACATAAAAGAAGGTTCTGACATTCTTATTACCCTTGAAGGTGAAGAAATTAAGTTTAATTACCAATAATTCTTATATTTTGTAGAAAAAAATCAAATTATAGAAAAGTAAAGTGGATATTTATATTTAAATAAGATATAATCTATTTACAAGCAAATTTACTTAAACGGGATGAGGTTGTAATTAGTATTTAAAACTAGGAGGTTAACAAAATGTCTGTTGTGGAAGAATTGATTCGTAAAGAAGAGGATGGATCAATAAGTTTTGGTAACTATAAGTTAGAAGAAAAAACAAAAGTTGATGATTTCGAGTACCAAGGTGACATTTATAAAGTTAAAACATTTAAAGAGATTACAAAGTTAGAACGTAATGGTTCATTAGTTTACGAATCTGTTCCTGGAACAGCAGTTGAGAGATTTCATGTTTCTGGCAATGAGATTAGTTTTGATGTTTTAGGATATGAAGATACACAGGTTACTTTGGAGTTAGAAGCTGATAATCAGTACAAAGTATTTATTAATGACATTAACGTAGGTAAGATTAAGACAAATTTAGGTGGAAAGATAGTTTTAAATATTGAATTTAACGGTAATAATAAGGCTCATGTAAGAGTAATAGAAGTTAAATAACTTACGTAGTTGTAGGAACTATTTGGTAGTAAGATTTCTACCTAATAGTTCCTTTTTTTTGATACACTTTTAAACTTAAGGAAGGACTGAAAATAGATAATGGCAAAAGTTAAAACGGTATTTTTTTGTAAGGAATGTGGGAATGAAACAAGTAAGTGGACAGGTCAGTGTCCAGCTTGTAAAGAGTGGAATACTTTAGTAGAGGCCCCAAAAACTAAGAATAGGATGTCGTCTGGCCTTTCTCCATCTCTACGTCCTACGCCCAAATTACTATCTGAAGTTGAAACTACCGATGATGAAAGAATTATTACCAATATTCAAGAATTTGATAGGGTATTAGGTGGCGGTATAGTAGTTGGTTCTCTTGTATTAGTAGGTGGAGACCCAGGAATAGGTAAGTCGACCTTGTTACTTCAGATGTGTCAGAAATTAGCCTTGGATGGCCATAAGATTTTATATATTTCAGGTGAAGAATCTCAAAGACAAATAAAAATGAGAGCGGATAGATTAGGTAAACTAGAAGGTGACCTAAAAATTCTATGTGAGATGAACCTAGATGTTATAGTAGATGTAATTAAAGATGAGAATCCAGATGTAGTAATTGTTGACTCCATTCAAACAATGTTTAAGGATGAAGTAGGGACAGCTCCAGGTAGTGTTAGTCAAGTAAGGGAGACAACCATGACCCTAATGCAACTTGCTAAGTCAACTGGAATTTCAATATTTATAGTAGGCCATGTAACTAAGGAAGGGACAGTTGCTGGTCCAAAACTACTTGAACACATGGTAGATACAGTTTTATATATTGAAGGGGATAAAAGTGCTACCTATAGAATACTTCGTGGAGTAAAGAATAGGTTTGGTTCAACTAATGAGGTTGGTGTATTTGAAATGCAAGAGAAGGGATTAGTTGAGGTTAGGAACCCATCAGAGTATATGCTAGCGGGTAAGCCTGAGTCTGAGCCAGGTTCTGTTGTAACAGCCTCTATAGAAGGTACAAGACCTATTTTAGTTGAAGTTCAAGCCTTGGTAGCCACAACTAATTTCAACTTGCCAAGAAGAACTGCAGCAGGAACCGATTTTAATAGGGTAAACCTACTTATGGCTGTTCTAGAAAAAAGACTAGGTCTAGTTATGGCAGATAAGGATGCATATGTTAATGTTGCAGGAGGAATGAGAATTAATGAACCTGCTATCGATTTAGCTATAGTTATGGCTATTATGTCTAGTTATAAAAATAGGACCCTAGACAGTAAGACGCTTGTTTTTGGAGAAATTGGTCTTACTGGAGAGATTAGGGCGGTTAATTTGGCAGAACAAAGGGTTAGTGAGGCAGAGAAAATGGGCTTTAAGACATGTATACTTCCAAAAGGAAATATTAAAAATATTAAGAAAGCTAATATTGAACTAATAGGTGTAAGTAGTATACATGAGTTAAATAGATTAATTTAGATTAATATAGATAAGAGCTAAAATAGCAGCATCTAGAATCAGAAGTATCAAGTAACCTATAGGGTATTTGTGAACTATCTGTGTGTCTAGGGCTGCTATTTTTGTTTTACAATTACTTTGGGAAGTTTATCTAGTATTGTTTTTTATAAGCTTCTACTTTAGTAAATCGACTAGGACTACCCCTCCTCTTCTTCTGCCTCGCTTACTATCAATTCAAGTTCATTAATTAGGTCTTGCATAGTATAGAGAGTTACATCCCTTTCTAAAATGTAGGACTTAAGCTCTGGAGATAAAGTATCAAATTTTTCTTGAATTGCTGGAGAAACATATGACATATTAATCACCTCAAGATTATTGTTTCCTGACATGACATTATTATACTTAATTAAGAAAATTATTGACAAAAAATATGGGTTCCTGTATAATGACAAGACAGGTGACAAGACACCTAAAAAATTTAAGTTGTGTAAAGTATCTGTAAAAGGAAGGTAATAATATGAAATCACAAAACAAGGTTAAAACAATGACTATTGCAGCTTTATTAAGTGCACTAGGAGTATTAATTCCTTTGGTGGCCCCAAAGTATGTAATACCTCCAGCATCATATACTCTAGCTAGTCATGTTCCTATTTTTGTTGCAATGTTTATATCTGTTCCTGTGGCAATTATAGTAGCAATTATCACAAGTGTGGGATTTTTGATTGCTGCTTACCCAATTATCATAGTGCTAAGAGCACTAACCCATATTGTTTTTGCAGGAATAGGATCCTACATATTAAGCAAGAGGTCAAATATTCTAAGTAATAAACTAAGTGGCTTCCTATATTCTCTATTTATATCAATAATACATGGTATATGTGAAGTAGGTATAGTAAGTCTATTTTACTTAGGTGGCAATGTAGATGCCCTATACTATGATAGGGGTTATTTATTTTCAGTTGTATTATTAGTGGGAGTGGGTACAGTAGTACATAGTATGATAGATTTTTCTATTGCTGTTGTTGTTTGGAGAGCAATTCAAAACCTTCTTCCTATACCAGTTAATGTTATTATTAAAAAGAATAGTAATGTTAATGCCTTACAGTAAGAATAAGGGTAAGAATAAAGATTAAAAATATAATAGATATAGAATTATATAATAAACAAGGAACCGTACCACTTTGAACAGTTCCTTGTTTATGGATTTAATTTTATTATAAAAATGAAGTTAATAATATAGTGTTCTAATGAAGCCTATTTACTTTGGTTTTGTAGTTTAAATCAAATGGTTAATGAATCAATATAATATTTAATTAGTTACTGAGCTTGATACAACCCCTTGCTTTCCATGTATTTATATATAGACTCTCCATGTTGTTGTTCTTCTTTTTGGATATGGTTTAATACATCTCTAACCTGTGGGTCAGTAAATTCAAATATTGCTGTATTATATACGTTAGAAACATACTTCTCTGTCATTAATAGGTCTGAACAAAGGTCTTTATCTGTAATTTGAGATTGACTAGCTTGATTTAGTGTTACTCCCATTAACGAGGATTGGTTGGCTTGTCCTTGACCACTTCCTAAAGATTGATTTTGGGCACCTTGTCCTTGACCGCTTTGTGCTTGCCCTTGACTACTTTGCCCTTGTGACGCTCCACCTTGGCTACCACCTTGAGAACCTACATTAGGTAATTGTCCACTTAGTAGTTGGTTAATAGAACTAAGGTGGGACCTCTCACTAGCAGCATGACTTAGTAGAAGATTCTTTAGTTCAGAACAACTAGTAAGATTAGCATATTGTTCGTATTTCTTAATACATATTTCTTCATGGCTTTTTTGATCTTGCAATAGTGTTCTTTCTTTTTGCGTTAAGTTTACAATCACTTTATCACCTCCTGTATGTTATTATTAGAATAAATCAAAAAATTATCCATGATTTTAAAATGCAAAATTTTTTCTTGAACTTATGATTAGTATTGAAATAAACTGAAGTTATGATATACTATATCTACGAAATAAAAGAAAGAAATAAGCAGAGTAGGGTCTTGTGCGTTAAGTGCTGGTTGTACAGGGAGTTGACATCCGGACGAAAAGTTTAACTTGCGGTACATGACTCGCATCCCGCTGCTACAGTTAGATAATCAAATATTCTCTTTTGATTTTATCTCTTATTGTAGTAAAAGGTTTATCTGCAAAGGAGGTAATTTTTTATGAAAAAAATCAATTCTATTTTTAAAGAGTCTGCCAAGGAGCTTAAGAATACTAGGTGTATTACATTAACTGCTATGCTTGCAGCAATGTCAGTAGTTCTTAGTCATTTTACAATTGTCGTTACAGAGTCACTTAAAATCAGTTTTTTCTTTTTACCTAGTAGAATTGCATATTATTTATTTGGACCATTTGTTGGTTCAATATTCGGTGCAACAATAGATGTACTTAACTTTTTTATAAAGCCAACTGGACCATTCCATCCTGGATTTACAATTAATGCAGCATTATCAGGTTTGATATTTGGTTTGATTTTATATAAGAAACCATTAAAACTTTCACGGGTTTTTGTTGCTTCAATGATTAATATGATAATTGTTAACCTTATTTTAAATACATTTTGGATCTACACTATTATTGGAAAAGGAATAATAGCAAGTATACCACTTAGGATTATTAAGAATATAGCCTTACTTCCTTTTGAGGCCACATTATTATATTTAGTTATTAAAAGCCTAGAGGCAACTGGAATATTCAAGTTATTAAAGCCAGCTAGGTAGGAATTATTTAAAAAATAAAAGTGTGAAGAAACAAATAATGGTACCTATAATTACTTGATAGGTAGCACCAAGATGATTCTTCACACTTTTTAAATGTGATATGATTTTATTTTTTTATTTTTCTTAGGCCGTCAATTAAAAGAATAAGGCCAATAATAAGATAGGCTATAAAGATAAGGATAAAATGTAACTTCATATCAAAAGTGTTATTTAATAAGGGTTCAATTACACTTGTATAAAAGAGATATACTAGGTAGCCTCCAGCTAGTATACGAAGTATTCCTGTACGCTTTCTTTTATTTAACTCTACATCATCATGCTTAGAATCTTCCGTTTTATCTTGGTTTATATTGTTTTTCATACTACACCTCATTTGCTTGTGGATTTATTATAGTAATACTTAAGTACTAATCTTAGCTATATTTTAGCATATTAGATTAGATTTTGGTAATATATTTATAATTTTACTTGTTTGACCTTAGCAAAACTTGTGATAAAATTGATACAGGTTGAAGAAAAGTAATATTACTATTATATAAATTATTAGTAACTGAGGTTTCTTCAAAAATATTAGTAAGAAAGGGTTTTTTATGATTTATTTAATTGTTGGTATTATTTTAATTCTTGCAATTCTTGCAATCCGTGTTTCAAATAAACATGGAGTGCCTTCGTTATTATTATTTATTGTATTAGGTATGATTTTTGGGTCACTTGGCCTAGAATTTGATAATTTTGAGTTTGCAGATGGGTTTGCAACGGTTGCACTGATGGTAATAATGTTTTATGGTGGCTTTGGTACTAACTGGAGTATGGCAAAGCCAGTTGCAAAGGAAGCAATTATACTTAGTTCACTAGGTGTTATAGCAACTGCATTACTTACAGGACTTTTTTGTCATTTTGTCCTAGGTTTTAATATGTTAGAAGGAATGCTTATAGGTTCCATAGTTGGTTCCACTGACTATGCTAGTGTATCTAACATATTGCGTTCAAAAAACTTAAATCTTAAGTATAACTCAGCATCTTTACTTGAACTTGAAAGTGGTTCTAACGACCCGACAGCGTACACAATGACCATGGTTATGCTGGCTATAATTATGGGTTCAAAAGTATCTATTCCGGTTCTTATAATTTCTCAGATAGCCCTAGGAGTTGCAATGGGATTTGTAATTGCATTTATTATGGGCAAATTAATCAAAAACTTAAAAATTGATTCAGAAGGCCTATATGCTGTTTTTATGGCAGCTGCTATGCTTATTACGTATGCGGCAACTTCAATAATAGGGGGGAATGGATACCTAGCACTATATATTCTTGGTATTTATCTTGGAAACAAACAGTTTTTTGGAAAACGTGAAGTTGTGTTTTTCTTTGATGGTTTTTCACAGATAATGCAGATTGGCCTATTTTTTATCTTGGGACTTTTATCAAATGCTTCACAGTTTATTAAAGCACTACCAGTTGCAACTGCAATAATGGTATTTATGACTATCATAGGTCGTCCAATATCTGTTTATGGTCTAATGTTACCATTCAAACTAAGACGTAATCAATTAAATATTATTTCCCTAGCAGGTATTCGTGGAGCAGCTGCTATTGCGTTTGCTATTTTGGCTGTTAATAGTGGTGCAGATTTATCAATGGATATTTATCATATTGTGTTTGGTATCTGTGTGATATCTTCCTTAGTTCAAGGTTCACTTATGCCACCAGCGTCTAGGAAGTGGGATATGTTAGATCCTAATGATACAGTTTTAAAAACTTTTAATGACTATCAAGACAAAACGGATGTTGGCTTTCTGGAAACTACTATTCATAAGAATTCTAGTTTAATAGGTACTTATGTCAAGGACTTAAATCTTACATTCGACTTTATTGTGGCTAAGATTGAAAGAGATGGTAAAACTATCGTTCCAAGAGGACATGTAGTTCTTGAAGAAGGAGATAAGATTGTATTAGCTGGTGAAGTATATTTTGACGAAACTGGANATGAGTTAATTGAGTTTACTATTCCTAAAGGTCATGAGTGGGCAAATAGCCTTATCAAAGATTTAGAAATAGAAGCCGATAGACTTATTGTTATGGTACAAAGAAATAGCGGTGAAATAATTGTACCCCTTGGTAATACAGTGCTTTACGAAAATGATAAGGTTATTATGCTCCATAGTGAAGATAATGTAGGAGCATTGAAGTTCACTAATGTTATGGATGAAAATGGGCAAAATAATAATGATGCAGAAGCAGATAAGGGTAATGGGGAGATAGTAGAGGAAGTTATGTTAAAAAAACAATAGCTATCCACACAATGATTACGTCAATAAACAAGCATAAGAAGATGGGACCTAGGAAGGGATGAAATATGAGTAAGGATGCACCTACTGGCAATAGTAAGTTCATAAAAATAAAAAACTTTTTAAAGAAAAAAGATATTGAATTTTCTATCCAAAGATATTTTATTGATGCCTTAGGGCAAATGGCTCAAGGTTTGTTTGCAACTTTATTAATAGGAACAATTTTAAATACAATTGGTAAACAGTTTAACATTTCCTTTTTAACTGATACTGTTTGGCCTCTAGCAAATCAAATGACAGGTGCTGCCATAGGTGTAGCTGTAGCAAATGCTCTAAAAGCTCCGCCCCTAGTGCTGTTTTCTTCAACAGTAACAGGTGTTGCTGGAAATGCCCTAGGAGGCCCAGCAGGAGCCTTTATTGCAGCCTTAATAGGCGCAGAATTTGGAAAACTAGTGTCAAAAGAGACTAAAATAGATATTATCGTAACCACAGGGGTTACAATAATTACAGGAGTTTTAGTAGGTACAGCAGTAGGTCCTGTTATTGGTGGGTTTATGAATGTAACGGGTAGTCTTATTATGTATGCAACAGAGTTAGCCCCATTCTTCATGGGAATTATAGTTTCAGTTGTTGTAGGTATGGTCTTGACCCTTCCAATTAGTAGTGCAGCCCTTTGTTTGATGCTTGGACTTGGGGGAATTGCAGCTGGTGCCGCAACAGCTGGATGTTGTGCTCATATGGTTGGATTTGCATTCTTAAGTTTTAAGGATAATGGTTGGGGTGGGGTTGCTGCTCAGGGACTTGGTACTTCAATGCTACAAATTCCAAACCTGGTCAAAAATCCGAGATGCTGGATACCACCAGTGATAGTTTCTGCAATAACAGGTCCTTTGGCAACCATATTGTTTAAAATGGAGAATAGTCCTGCAGGTGCCGGAATGGGTACAAGTGGATTAGTTGGAATAATTGAAACATTTAACACAATGGGTAGTGGAACTAGAGTAATAATAGGAGTATTGGTCTTATATATTATAATACCAGCTGTCCTAACTCCAATTATAGGTACTTACATGAGACGAAAAGGTTGGATAAAAGACGGTGATTTAAAACTAGAAGTAGCAAATTAATAGTTTTAGGAGGAGAATTATGAGAAGAAAAATACTTAGCTTTGCTTTATTATTTGTTATGCTAATTAGCTTGGGCCCTAAGAATGTTTATGCTGACGAAATAACTGGTAATGTAATAATATCTCTAGGTGCAAACCTAACAGAAGAGAGAAAAGAGGCAATACTTAAAGAATTTGATGCACCAGAAGATGCAGAGATTATTTATACAACCAATGCAGAAGAGCACGAGTACCTTGGTGGGGTAATCCCTAAAGAAAAGATTGGTACTAATGCCATCTCATCTGTTATGATTACCTATACTAAAAAGGGTAGCGGATTAAANGTTCAAACAAGTGATAAAATTACCTATATCACCAAAGAATACTACACAAATGCCCTAATAACAGCAGGTGTGGAGGATGCAGATATTAAGATTACTTCACCAGTTCCAGCATCTGGAACAGCAGCCTTAACTGGTATACTAAAAGCTCATGAAATTTCTACAGGTGAAGTTATTGATGAAGATGTTAAGAAGGTAGCCAATGAAGAAATGGTTACTACTGCAGAATTAGGTGAAGAAATAGGTGTAGAAGAAGCAACCGAATTAATTAATAAGATTAAACAAGAAATTGCAGATAAGAATCCACAGACAGAAGAAGAGGTTAGGAATATAATTATTAATGTTATTAATAATCTTAATATTAATGTATCAGACGAATTGATAGATAAATTAGTTAACCTCTTCAATAAAATGAAGGATTTGGATATTAACTGGAGTGAAGTATCAAACCAGATTGAGAAGTTTGCAAAAAAAGCCAAAGATTACTTATCATCTGAGGAAGGCCAGAGTTTCTTACAAAAAGTTAAGATATTCTTTAATAAACTAATAGACTGGATAGGGTCTTTGTTTAAATAGGAAAAGATTTAACTGACGGGGTATTTGTACTTTGTTATTTCAGCGCAAGACGCAAGGAATAAGAGGGGACAAATACCCCGTTTTTCTGTCTTCTAAGTCTAAAGACAAATACTCCATAAGATAATTTTAAAAATATGGTTTAAATTTTGTGGAACTGATTAAGAATATTTGTCGTCTAATCCTTGTAAAACAAAATGATATTAAATAATAAGGAGAGTTTTAAAATGAAGAAATTGTTTTTAATGACAATCATACTTGTAGCAGTAATTAGTTTCACAGGATGTGCTAAAAAAGTGGGAGATAAGGAGACTAGCAATTCTGGTAATCTAGATGGCAGCTTAGAAGACTTAATTAATGAGATATATGCTACAGCTGACCTTGATAGTAACTTTAAAGAATATGTGGAATCCGGAACCATGCTAGTAGAGGTAACTGAGGAAAATGCTGAATATCATCTAGGTAAAAGTGATATTGAGTATGAGGAAGCCCTAGCAAGTGAACCACAAATACAACCAGGAGCCTATTCATTAGTCCTAGTAAGGGTTAAGAAAGATGCTGATGTAGAGGCAATTAAGAATGAAATTAAAGAAAATGTTAACCCTAATAAATGGATATGCGTTGGAGTAGCTGAAGAAAATGTAATAGTTGATAGTATTGGAGATGTTATTTTTCTAGTTATGAGTGATGAACAAGCCCAAAATCTACATGAAGCATTTCTTGCCTTAGGCAAATAATGTAGCAATAAGCTTATTACTCCTAAATAAAAGATATAAGGGTGGTAAGAAAGTATGCTG
>JGI24707J26582_10001204_pt1 | contig 20619 bp, 19 predicted proteins | sample BioPla1DNA1_FD_26582 | JGI IMG/M metagenome (IMG submission 26582)
CGGGGCGAGAGGATTTGAACCTCCGGCCTCCTGCTCCCAAGGCAGGCGCGCTAGCCAAACTGCGCCACGCCCCGACTGACAATGTCAATATTACCACAGGTGGCGGATCTATGTCAACTGCTTTTCTCAGCTTCTAGTTCCTTTATTACTTGCAGCATACCCTGCATGGCGCGGAAGCGGTGGCTAATGCTGTTTTTCTGCGCAGAACTCAGCTCCGCAAAGGATAAAGCAAGCTCGGGCACATAAAACAAAGGATCATACCCAAAACCTCCACTGCCCCGAGGTTCAAAGAGAATTACGCCGCGACAGATGCCCTCAGAAAACTCCACCTGTCCGCCAGGTGTCGCCAACGCCATCACACAGCGAAACTGGGCTCCCCTCTGTTCAAGGGGAATGGATGCAAGCTTCTCTAGCAGCAGTTCATTATTCCGACTGTCGGAGACAGGCTCTCCGGCAAAACGTGCCGAGTGTACACCAGGAGCGCCGCCAAGTGCGTCCACCTCTAGACCTGAATCATCGGCCAAGACGAACTCTCCAGAAAGCTTGGCAATCTCCGCCNCTTTCTTACATGCATTCTCCTGAAACGTCTCTCCGTCTTCAACGACAGGCGGATAGTCCCCTACTTCAGACAATCCCACCACTTCGCAGTTAAGCTCTGCAGTCAGCTCCTTGATCTCCCTAATTTTATGGGGGTTGTGACTAGCTACAAGGATCCGTCTCATTGCCATCTACTTACCACCAAACTTCTTTGCCAGATCTTCCATAAACAGATTTTTTTGCTTCTCAAACAGTTCAGAAATGCCCTTTTCAGCCAAGTCCATCAACTGTCCCATCTGTTCTCTGGTAAAGGGCAGCCCTTCAGCGGTTCCCTGCACTTCCACAATCTTGCCGCTTTGGGTCATCACCACGTTGAAGTCCACTTGCGCTGCAAAATCCTCGGCATAGTCCAAATCCAATACAGGCTGACCGTCAACAATGCCCACACTGACCGCGGCCAGGTATTCCTTAACGCCGGGATTTCCCTCAATCTTACGCAGGGCGTCAACCAGCGCAATAAAGGCACCGGTAATAGATGCGGTTCGGGTTCCGCCGTCGGCCTGAAGTACATCGCAGTCAATCCAGATCGTGCGCTCACCCAAAGCCTTAAGATCAACAACCGAGCGAAGTGAACGTCCAATCAAGCGCTGAATTTCGTGGGTTCGCCCCCCTATCCTGCCTCGGGAAGATTCTCTTGGATTGCGAACAGCCGTCGCCCGGGGCAACATCGAATATTCCCCGGTAACCCAACCCGTTCCCTGCCCCCGCAAAAAGGGCGGCACCTTATCTTCGACAGTAGCAGTACAAAGCACCCTGGTGTTGCCAATCTCTATCAAAACAGAGCCTTCTGCGTACATGTTCACATCCCGCGTGATCCTTACCGGCCGAAGCTCATCGTGTGCACGTCCATCTGGCCGTGTATAATGCATTTATTCTGCCTCCTCCAAGCCAAAGTTACGGTATTTGGCAACCCCTTGTTCGTAAACATTGTTCCCTTCACTGTCAATAGCTACAATAGCAGGAAAATCTTCGACCACCATACGGTGCACTGCTTCTGCGCCCAAATCAGGATAGGCAACCACTTCAACTTGCTTGATGCTTTGGGCAATAAAAGCGGCAGCTCCGCCCACGGCTGCAAAATAGACTGCACCATGCTCTTTCATGGCCTCAATCACTTCGTCACTGCGGCCGCCCTTGCCAATCATGCCCTTGACCCCTTGCTGTAAAAGGGGAACAGTGAGGCCATCCATACGCATGGAGGTCGTTGGTCCCGCTGAACCGATTGGTTCACCTGGTTTTGGCGGCGTTGGTCCCACATAATAGATGATGGCACCCTTTGGATCAAATGGGAGAGATTCTCCGCCCTCGATAAGCTTAATCAAGCGCTGGTGGGCAGCATCCCTGGCGGTATAAATCACCCCGCTAATGAGCACCTGATCGCCGGCCNTAAGGGACCTGGCATCTTCAAGTGGTGCTGTTACACGAATCATCTCAATCTCCTCCTGCATTCTCTGATTGTATATCAGCCACGAGAGCTCGAAAATGTTCTCCCCTGGCCATGAAGTTAGCATACTGATCGAAACTTGCACTGGCAGGCGAGAGAAGAACCACATCTCCCTCCTCTGCTAGCTGACTGGCTAGATGCACCGCTGCTTTTAAATCTTCGACTTCATATAGGGAAACGCCTCCTGAATCCAGCACCGCTTGACGAATTTTCGGTGCTGTGGCGCCCTGGAGAATCAGATGTTTAACACCTGCATGAATAACTTGACCGAGCTGCCCGTAGGAAAGCTGCTTATCGGATCCGCCGGCAATGAGAATAGGCCCCTTGGCAAAGGAGCGCAGTGCCGCGATGGTTCTGTCTGGCGTGGTGGCAATAGAATCATTGTAGTACCTTACACCGCCCACTTCCGCCACCAACTCCAAACGATGGGGTACGCCGGTAAAGCTTTGCCCGATCTGCCTTATAGCCTCTAGGCTGGCACCGGCAGCGTGGCTGAGCAAGGCTGCAGCCAGGAAATTGGCCACATTATGCTCTCCGGGCAGGAGCAGTTCAGAGCGCTTGGCAAAGACTTGCCGCCTAGACCCATCAGAAAAGACGAGGTTATCACCGGACAGATAGGCACCGGGAGTTACTTCCGATGCGAGGCTGAAAAATAAAACCCTGCCTGGAGCCTCCTCTGCCATGGCCCGGGTGATAGGATCATCATAGTTAAGAACCAGAAAGTCATTACTCTTTTGATGCCGATAGATGTTTGCCTTGGCAGCGATATAGTTTTCNATNGTATGGTGAATGTCCAGNTGATTCTCGGCAATATTGGTCACAACCCCGCCGTGGGGGCTTTGGCTGAGATCTTCCAGCTGAAAACTGGACAGCTCCANGAGCACCCAATCCCCAGGATCAATCTCTCCNATGCTCCCTATGAGGGGAGTGCCAATGTTCCCTCCCACATAAGTGGAAAGTCCGCTGGCTTTGAGCATCTCCCCTGCCAGGCTTGTAGTCGTTGTCTTGCCGCTGCTGCCTGTAACGGCAAGAATCGGGGCTTGGCTGTAGCGAAACACAAGACCAATCTCACTTTCCAAACGGCCCAGCCCCTTTGCCATTTGCAGTTCAGGCAAATCCTTAGGCACTCCCGGACTCACTACCACCACGTCAAAATCTGTTAAACCAGAGANGTACTCTGGACCTAGAACCAAATCGATGCCTAGGGTTTCAAGCTCATGGTACCTGTCGCCAAGTTCAGAGCTTGTCTGAAGATCTCGCCCGCTCAAATGTGCGCCGGCTTCTTTTAGAAATCTAATCAGTGCCACATTGCTGATTCCAAGACCAATCACCGCTACACGCTTACCGGACCAGTCTCTCGACAATTCCCTGCGCATTAAGTCTTCTCTCCCGACATATGATAAAAGGCCACCGCTGGCAGTTCTTCCTTGAGCAACAGCTCGGCGGTGGTTTTAAATGTATGCGGATCACCACTGACCCAAAACTGTGTATTATAACCTGTATCTTTTCCTTGTGAACCAGGCTTCCACTCCGGAAACACTCCCGCTACCTGCGCGGCCAAAGCCGGAGCCGGATCAACGATCACCACAGAGGGTCCGGCCAGCTCTGCAATAAGATCATGCAGAAAGGGGTAGTGGGTACAGCCAAGCAGGAGTGTGTCGATACCTTCTGCCAAGAGGGGGTCCAGATACTCCTTCACCACTTGCCTGGCCTCCTGTGAGCTCACTTGCCCTGACTCAACCAAGGGCACCAGCCGAGGAGCACTTTGCACAAATACTTTCATTTCCGGTGCAGATGCGAGAAATGCCCTTTGATAAGCTCCGCTATCTGCAGTCCCGCGGGTAGCCAAAACCCCNACACTTCCTTTACTTACCCCAAGAACTGCGTCGACAGCACTTTCGATGATACCGAAAACGGGAATTTCAAGCCTGCCTTCCACCTGCGGCAGCACAAGGGCACTGGATGTATTACAAGCCACAACTATAGCTTGACAGCCTTGCCTTAAGAAAAATCCAGCAATTTCCCAAAAATAGCCTTCCAGCTGGGCCTGGGTTTTTTCACCGTAAGGAACATGACAAGTGTCACCAAAATACAGGAGCCGTGCGCTGGTCTGCTGCCGAAGCTCCCGCCAGACAGACAGCCCCCCTAAACCTGAATCATAGATACCTATCGCCAATACAATTCCCCCAGGAGGTGTGCGGCCAGGGGCCTGCCTGGGCCTATCACACCGTCATATCTGAGAACCTCCTAAAATCTCATAGTCCTTCTCTAAGGGTTCCCTAAGGTCTAGATGCCCAGCTAGTGTAGAAATCCGTCTGTTTTCCACTAGAATCTGCACCCGCCGCACCCCCTGGGCCCCAACTAAAGTATTAACTATACCATAAACCGTAAAAATCTCCCCTGTGCTGCCCCCCTGATGATTGGTGATCAGATGATGACTGAAGTTTAGATACAGCACATCGCCGCGCTGATTATAACCTAGCAGTCTGACCCCTTCAGGAATCACAGGAGAAAGTTCTGGATGGCGCGGACCTGTTAAGAGGCTCTCTAAGCGTTCTTCTATCGTGCCTGAACCCTGATTGAATTCTGGAACCAGAAAAAGACTGCCCGGGCAGCTAAAGTAGACTGCATAGAAGGGCTGGCCAGGATCGACAGACACTTCTATTATCCCACTATACTCACTGACTAAGTACAGCACTGTACGTGCCGCAAAGAGCAAGAGCAGAAGTACGACTGCTATGGCTGCACCGCGCTTCCATCTCATCACTTTCGCCCCCTACTGTTTGAACTCCAGATAAAAGCGCTTGATCCCGTTATAAATGCCTTGGGCGGCTACTCTTTGAAATCCTGGTGCCAGCAGCAGAATCTCTTCATCAGGGTGATCTAAAAACCCTACCTCCACCATAATGGCTGGCATTTTAGTTTGATTAAAGACGGCAAGATCCTCCCTGCCCCATGTTCTCCTGTTTACCAAGGTAATGGCCTGAACCAGCTCATCCTGGACTGCACGGGCCAACAGTTCTGAGGCAGGATCATGGGCCCTGTACAAAGTCTCTGTTCCCCTCGCCGTACCCCGCTTTATATGCGAGTTAGCATGGATAGAGACAAACATATCTGCCTTAGCCTCGGCAGCAATGGCTGGACGTTCAAAAATGGAAACATACACATCACTTTCTCTAGTATACACAACTTTGGCACCCGCCTGTCGCAACAAGTCTCCAAGGTACAGGCCGATCGCCAAGTTGATGTCTTTCTCAAAGGTACCTTGGTGTCCGATTGTGCCTGGATCCGAGCCACCGTGCCCAGGATCCACCACAACCGTCAGGCCTGACAGTTCCCCCTCTATAATCGGCTCCTCAGCTAACTCCGGCTCAGTGTGTCCCTGCAGGCGGGCTAGATAGGCATGAGCCTCGCTGGCGGTCCCGAGAAAGAGCGGCAAAATAAACTCACCTTCATCTAGTTGTTCTAGGGGGAGGGGAGCAACCGGCTCTGTTACCTGTAAAACAACTCTGGTCACAGCAGGAGTGTGCTGGCTCGCTCGCAGCCGCTCAACCCGCCCCTGATTGACTGCCTTATCAAAGGAGCTGAGCATCAAGGTCGTCTCTTGCAGATCCAACACCAAACGGAGGGGATTTTCTAAATAAACTGCCTCGATTACCGGGGCGGCAGACGCCTGAAAGTAAAGGCAGAGATCGTCTTCGCTTGCCCTTAACTCAATCGTAGTCAGCTGAAAGTTAAACTCAATCTCCAGGCCCCCCTCAGGCCAGGGGTTGACCCTGTAACCGGTTGATCCCTTCAAGTCGCATACAATGCGCATCGTCTGTTCATCAAACCGGGAGCTGCGAATGGAGGACACTACAGGATGCCCGCTTACTTCAACAGTTGGCAAAGCATCGCCGCCTACTCCGTAAAGATCGACGACTAAACGATCGGGCTCCGTTAATAGGTAGGTCTGATATCCAGTATATGACTTCAGATCCAGAAAAACCCTGGATCTGGGTCCGCCCATGAAAATGATGTCCTTTAAATCCTGTTCTTCCTCAGGGTGATGGATCACAATCGGCTCCGGGGGTTGTGGTTCATCGGATGCCGGCTCCTCAGGTTTGCTGACAGCAGGCTGCCGAATCAGACTTGATGTGAAAGAGCTCTCACTCAAGGGCTTCTCTTTAGAAGCCTCCAGGCGCAGACCCATGATGTCCTGGTCAAAGACCAAACTCAAACCGAGTCGATTAGCAATGAAACGGACCGGGACCACAATCTCCCCTTCGATCAGCTGCGGGGCAACCTCCAGTTTGTATGGTTTGCCGTCTACCTGTGCACTTTCATCCTCTAGTTGCATAAGAATAGTTTGATCCGAAAACACCATCTCGATATCCTGTTCTGTGGTCTTAACCTCTGCCCCTAAATAGTCCGCAAATACACTCACAGGAATCATAAAGTTGCCATTAATCATAACTAGGGAATTTTTTAGTGCTACTTCATCTTGGCCCACAAACAGACGCAGGGCGGCGTCGGATTGGCTCGGGTAAATCATAATAATTAGGATAAGAAAAAAAAGTATAAGGGCAACCCGCTTCATAGTCTTACCTCCAGCTGTAATTATTACCATCATTTCTCCCTAGGAAGGAGGAATCCTTTTATGTTTTCGCGCTTTTGGATGCGCCTGGGAAGGTTTGCCTTGATTTTGCTCCTCGCTTATGTCTTGGTGGCCTACCTTGCTGTGGTCACTATTATACTTCGTGAAGAGATTGCCATTATCGACGCTAGCAGAGTAATCCCCGCTCTCAGTACACAAGAAAGCTTAAGCACCGTCGAAGGCCAAGTGCGTAATGTGTTCGGTGACCCCGTCCCCTTCGGGGTCATTATCATAGGAGATCACTTAGCTCAGGCAGATAATACTGGGGCTTTCCGGATCACCAACCTCAAACCCGGCCGGCATACCCTGGAGATTTTCGCCGGGGATTATGCCAAGTATACAAGGGAGATTCAGATAGAAGAGGGTATCAATCAGCCCACGATAAAATATGAAACAGGCCTTTGGCCCCAGGTATTCTTGGCGGATTTTCATGTCTTCTACAAAGAATACGACGAGATCTTCGGCATGGTCGGTTTCGCCAACGGAAGCAGCGAACCCGTCTATATTGAAAAGGCTTCAATACTAGATTCCCGAGGTGAAGTAATCACAGATATCCTCCATGATCATGACGGCTTTGCCTACTACAGCGGCCTGTCTAACCGACTGGAAATAGTAGAAGAGCCCCAGAAGGCCCTAAAGTGGGGAGCCCGCATGGTGCAGGGCGGCGAGTTTGCTCCTGTGAAAGGGCATTTTCCGCCGGGTCCCTACAGTCTCGAAGTTCACTATGCCTTCCAGGCCGGACACGAGCTCGGTCAATACCAGGTCTTGACGATTACAGACCATCTAGACCTGGACAGCAGCTGGCCGCATATTCCTTAAACGTGACAGTACATCTTCCTTACGGCGGCTATCTCTGTTATAATACAGCTAAGGGAGTTGATTGTCATGTCTCAGATCAAAGTCATTGCCGAAAATCGCAGGGCCCGCCATGACTATTTTATTGAGGATACCTATGAAGCAGGCATCGCCCTGCAGGGTACTGAGGTAAAATCACTCCGGCTAGGGAAAGTGAACCTCCGGGATAGTTTTGCCCGGGTTGAAAATGGCGAAGTATTTCTCCACGGGATGCACATCAGTCCGTATGAGCAAGGTAACCGCTTCAATCACGATCCAACGCGTCCACGCAAATTGCTTTTACACAAGCGGGAGATTCGCCGTCTAATCGGCAAAACACGGGAAGAGGGCTATACCTTGGTTCCAACGCGCCTCTACTTCTTGAGGGGAAGGTGCAAAGTAGAACTGGCTTTGGCAAAAGGCAAGAAGCTCTATGACAAACGTGAAGCATCAGCCAAAAGAGACGCCGCTAGAAGGGCCCAGCAGGCCCTTGGCCGTGATCGCTAAGGGGTCTGCCTTGACAGCAGGGTCCATTTTTGATATTCTGAAGACACCCTGGGGGTGAATTAGTTTCGACGTGGGTAGGAAGAGCATCAGAAGCGAGCCGAGGATCCCAATGCCGCGTTAAAAGTGGGAAAGCATTAACTGCAAACAATAATTACGCCTTAGCTGCTTAGTTCAGCTAACGTCCCTTATTTCCCCGTCTGTAGGAAATAAGAGCGACGTCAAATTACAGACTACCCTTTGAGTGACGCCCGGAGCTGGAAGGGGAAATTTACGGGCTGGTTCGTCCTTTAGCTGGCCACAAAGTAGAAGGATGAACGAGAATTTAATTTGTGGCTGCGCTCGGAGATGCTGGTGTAATTTCACTTGCGGACAGCGGTGCAACTCCGCTCACCTCCACCAAAACTTTATTTAGAAAATGATCATTGCCATGCTCTGCATGGCATTTTTGTTTCGTGCAGATTTGGGCAATAAAAAACCTTTGCTTGTGCGCAAAGGTTTAATCATTTTCAGCAGCTATATTAAAACCATACAGACAAAACGACAGAAAGGATCATGAAACCAACAGCAAGATAGGTAGTGGCCGTTGAAAGGATTTCTTCCTTCCCTTTTCTCTGATTAAAGAACATTCGGCTTCCTCCGCCGATGGAGCCCAAACCTTCACCCTTACTCTCCTGCAGGGTCACCGCAACAATCAAAGCGATACAAATCAGAAACTGGATTATCATCAAAAAGGTTCCCATAGTTTAATGACACCTCCCTGCCCATTGATAACACTACTTGGTTATTCTATCACAGTGTTATAGCCGAGGCAAGGGAAAAGGGTCGCCAGTCGTCACCTCCTCACAAAGGACTGGTACCAGCGGGCGCTGTCCTTAAAAATCCTCTCCTGGGTGTCAAAGTCTACATAGATGATGCCGAAGCGCCGTTCATAGCCGAAAGCCCATTCAAAGTTGTCAAGGAGCGACCAGACGTAGTATCCCCTAAGGGGCACCCCCGCCTCAAGGGCTCTTGCCGCCTGGGCAATATGCTGTTCCAGGTAGGCCTGGCGCTTAGTATCCCTGATACGTCCATCCTCCACTGCATCTTCGTAAGCGGCCCCGTTTTCAGTGATGTACAGGGGAATCGGACCGTAGTCTGTGTGCACCCTGACTAACAGGTCGAAAAGCGATTCAGGGTAGACTTCCCAGCCCATGGCAGTCACCTCGCGCTCAGGCTGCTCCGTTTGGGGCTGGCCTTGTTCATCTGCAGATACAAGAGCCCGGGTATAGAAGTTGATGCCCAAAAAGTCAATTGGCCCTGAGATCAACTCCAGATCTCCCCCTTTTACTGCAGGAGCTACGCAGGACAAACCCTCTGTCATATCTTCAGGATAGGCTCCCCTAAAAATCGGATCTAAGTACCATCTGTTTTGAAACCCATCAGCTTTTCTCGCAGCCAAAGCGTCTGCGGGCCGAGTCGAAACGGCATACTGCGGAGTCAGATTTAACGTAATCCCGATTTCAGCAGGAATGTTAAGTTGGCGATACCCCTGCAGAGCCAAGCCATGTCCTAAAAGCAGATGGTGGGCAGCGACGAAACTAGAGGGGATATCTGCCTTGCCCGGTGCATGCACCCCAATCCCGTAGCCTAGAAAGGCTGAGCACCAAGGCTCGTTCATGGTAATCCACGAAGTTACAGTATCGCCGAGTTCTGCAAAGACTGTCATGGCATAATCTCTAAAATACTTGGCGGTATCTCGATTCAGCCAGCCGCCCTGTTCTTCCAAGGCCTGGGGCAGATCCCAGTGGTAGAGTGTGACTGCAGGGGCAATCCCGGATTTGAGCAATTCATCCACGAGACGCTTGTAAAAGTCTATTCCCTTTTGATTCACTCTGTCGCCTTCGGGCATAATGCGCGGCCAGGCCACAGAAAAACGGTAGCTGTCCACTCCCAGTTCCTTGATCAGGGCCACATCTTCTTTGTAGAGATGATAATGATCGCAGGCCACATCACCTGTATGGCCATGCAAAACTTTGCCCGGCGTCTTGCTGAAACGATCCCAGATTGACTCTCCCCTGCCATCCTCATCAAAAGCACCTTCGATCTGATACGACGCGGTGGCTGCGCCCCAGACAAAATCTTCCGGAAACTTCATCTGTAAATCCTCCTAGCTGTATTAGGTGCTGCTGCTGAATCACGCACCACTAATTCTGTCTCTATGATCTGCCTCGCTGGCTGGGCTTGGCTGGTGCTGTTCGTCAGCCGCGCAATCAGATTCTCGGAGGCAAGATAGCCGAGTTTGGCAATGGGCTGGCTGATGGTTGTCAGTTTTATTTCATGCTCTTGGGCAAAGGGAATGTCATCAAAGCCCACGACTGACAAATCAGCAGGGACTCTCAAGCCCAGCTCCCGAGCTGCAGCAATGGCACCGTAGGCCGCCATATCGCTGGCACAGGCAAGTGCGGTTATTCCTGGGAAGCTTTCCAGCAAGTGTTTGGCTCCCCTTTGCCCTGACTGGTGGGTAACATCTCCCATGTAAACATGGGCCAAACCGAGTCCTGCCTCATCAAGGGCCCGCTGAAACCCGCGATAGCGCTGCACCGCATAATCAAAGCGCATATCGCCGCTTATGTAGCCGATTTGGCTGTGCCCAAGTTCAATCAGGTGCCTGGCAGCCCGATATGCCCCCTGTTCATTGTCCACGTCGATAGAATGTACATCGGAGAGATAACATGGACCGATCAGCGTAAAGGGCAGGCCCCCCTCCCTAACCTTGGTTACCACTTCACTGTCCCGTGGCGTAGATGCAACAATAATGCCGTCGACACGCCTTTGGCTGATCATGCTGCTTAACACTGAGACAAAGTCCTCTGTTACACTTAGCAGCGAAAGAAGCAAGAAATATCCTTCACGGGTTACCACGGTGCCTATTCCTTTAAGAAGTTCAGGGAAAAACGGATCGGAAAAAACGGATTCCGCGGTATGGGGAATTACCACGCCGATGTTGCGAGTTTCGTTCTTCACCAGTCCTTGGGCCAGGGCGTTGGGCTGGTAGCCTAACTCCTCAACTGCACGCAACACACGATCGCGGGTCTCCTTCGAAACCCGATTTGATTTGTTTAATACATAACTCACCGTTGCGGTGGAAACCTTGGCCTTAGCCGCAACATCAGCGATGGTGACTCTCAATCCATAACCTCCTAAAGAAACAAAGTTCTCCCTTTGTGGACAGTCCACCCCGCAAACCGCCTCATTGCTAATCGTTTAAGCATCGACTTAGGCGGGGTTACACCTACTTATCATTTGGCATCGTTATTTTTCCCATATTCTACACAACCACTATAGTTCCTTCCCAAACCAAAGATCCTGAAAAATAAATGAAAACTTTTGGTCGGAAAATTGTATTTTACAGAAGGATATTTGTCTTTACGCTTGAATATGTTAGGTGAATTGAAATAATNNAGNTGCAGTTATCCGNGATTGAAAGTCCTCACTTGATGGCTGTCCCGCAGTGCTTAATCGCTTAACTTACTCTGCAACTGGGGAGACGACCAAACCCTAGTTCTGGGTTTGTTGAGATAGATTAGAAAGAAAAAACGAATGGAGAGGTGTTGTGCTTTGAGAAAACGCGTAGCTTTGTTGTTAGTTGTCTTGTTGCTTGTCTTTTCTAGCTCGATTGCACTTGCTGCTGAACGCCACGAAACCCTGGTGGTCGGCGGCGGCCCTTGGAATCCTGCTACAAACTGGAATCCCCTGTATCCTCAACGCACTTCTGCAACAGTTGGTCTAGTGTACGAAACACTCTTCGCTTACAATCCCGAAACAAACGTGTACAAACCATGGTTGGCAGAAAGGGGCGAGTGGGTCTCTGACACAGTCTACGAAGTTGAACTGCGCAGCGAAGCCCGCTGGTCTGACGGTGAACCTCTCACCGCTGCTGACGTTGTCTTCACCTACGAACTGGCTCGGGACAATGATCTGCCCTACACTCCAATTTGGCGACAGCTTGAAGAAGTAAATGAGCTTTCACCAACTAAGGTTCAATTCGTTTTTGGTGACCCAAGCTACCAAGAATGGCAAATAGAACTCTATTCACGTCCCATCGTTCCGAAGCACATCTGGAAAGATATACCCGGTGATCAGTTACTGATCGTAGCTAACGAGAATCCAGTCGGCAGCGGCCCCTATAAGGCTGGAGAAGGCGGTTCGGACAGAATCGTCTGGGATCGAGACGACAATTGGTGGGCTAATGAAGTGTTTGGCCAACCTCAGCCTAAGCGCGTTGTGGAAATGATCATCCCCGAGAACAACGTGGCTCTAGGTATGCTGATGCAGCGCACTTTAGACTTGAGCAACTACTTCATTCCAGGTATTCCCGCCATCAAAAACTCCTTTGGGCTGAACACCTGGTTTGACGATGCACCTTACATGCTGCAGGCCAACACTGCTGTTCTTTACCTAAATAACCAACGGGCTCCCATGGACGATGTAGCTTTCAGACGTGCCCTGGCCCATGCTGTAAACCCAGAGGTCATTGTCGAGCGTGTATTCGAGTTCATGGTTCCTGCCTCTGACCCAACCGGGCTCTTTGGTGGGTGGATGGCCTATCACGATCCTGATGTAGCCCGCGAATACGGTTTTGGCTACAACCCCGAATACGCAGTTCAACTGTTGGATGAAGCAGGTTATGTGGATGCAGATGGAGATGGATGGAGAGATCTGCCAGACGGAACGGCTATGAGCTTTGAGATTATTGTACCGGCAGGCTGGACAGACTGGATGGAATCAATTCGCATCATCTCCGACCACTTCAGAGCAATTGGCATTAACGCAAACCCAGCCTTCCCAGACCAGTCCGTTTATGAGAATCGGATGTTCACAGGCGATTTCGACATGTTAATCAATAACTACGGGGCCAATGTCTCTGGTTCACCCTTCACCTACTGGAACTGGATAGCAAACCACAATATCCATCGCGAACAAGCAACTGAAGGTAACTTCGGACGCTATGACAATCAAGAGCTCTTTGATCTCATTGTTGAGTTCAACAAGGTGCTGCCGATGACCGAGGAATCGCTGGCTATCGCATCTCAAATCCAGAGGATCCTGCTGGAAGATATGCCGGCTATCCCGTTTTGGCAAAACGGAATGTGGTCGACGTCACAATCTGAGTGGTGGACTAACTGGCCAAGCGAGCACAATCCAGACGGATATCCTTCCACCTGGGGCGGCTACTGGCAAATGGGCGGCGTAGACATGCTCATCAACCTCAGATCCACCAAGTAATAGCGGATACTTTGGTCAACCCCGATAGATCGTCTGATCTATCGGGGCACCCNTTGTGATTAAGCATCTTACAGAAAGAGGTCAATATGGGACGTTACTTAAGTAAGAAAATAGCCATTTATCTTATCACTTTTCTCTTTGCAGTCACCCTGAACTGGGTGGTGCCCCGGCTAGTACCAGGGGATCCTATTACGTCACTGTTGGCTAGATTCTCAGGACTGGAAGGCGGCAGAGAGATCCTGCAAAGCTATTTTGTACAGACCTTTGGACTAGATAAGCCGCTCTGGTCTCAGTACCTGGGTTTTTGGCGTTCTCTGTTCATGGGGGACTTAGGTATCAGCATCACTCGCTTTCCATCACCGGTCATAGATATTATCAAAACCGCCATCATCTACGATTTCATTATTCTGCTTCCTTCAATCGTATTAAGCTGGATTATCGGCAACAAGATGGGTGCGTTGTCAGGAGTAAGCAAGCGGGCGGACAATTTTCTCATGCCCGTCTTCTATTTTCTGACCTCCTCACCCTATTTTTGGTTTGCTCTGGTAGTCTCCTACTTTCTCGGCATCGTACTGGGTATCTTTCCGATCAGCCATGCCTACAGCGCAGCAATGACCCCTGGATGGAACTGGGCATTTATCGTTGACTTCATTATGCATTGGTTTATGCCCTTCATAACTATGTTCCTGGTTCAGCTCGGCGGCTGGGCGATTGGTATGCGCAACATGATCATCTACGAAACAAACACCAACTACTCCAGGTACATGGAATCCCTAGGCGCTTCAAAACGCTTAATCCGCAACTACGGCTACAGAAACGGAATCCTGCCCCAGGTGACAGGGCTGGCTATCAGCCTGGGAACAATCATCTCCGGAGGAGTGCTGACGCAGGTGGTCTTCGCCTATCCCGGCCTTGGTTATACCATGGTGCAAGCCATCAAGCAGAGCGACTACTTTCTCATTCAAGGATGTTTCCTCTTTTTAATTTTGATGGTATTAGCCGCCAACTTCATTGTAGATATTGTGTACATGATTATTGACCCCCGGGTGCGACATTCTTATTCGGAGGAGGCTTAAAGATGGCAGCAGGTTCATTTTGGAAAAAACATGAAAATCTTTACTTCGCAGTTACAAACAGGAAAGTGCTCTTCGGCGTGCTGATGTTTACCGCCATCTTGCTGCTCAGTGTGATTGGCCCTTTCCTGACCCCTTACGAATACGATGAGTTCGCAGGGCCGGGATATCAGCCGCCCTCAAAAGACCATTGGTTTGGCACAACCCTTCAAGGCAGGGATGTCTATACCGGAGTGGTCTACGGACTCCGCTCCACATTGTTGGTTGGATTCCTGGCAGGCACCATCGCCTCCGCCATTGGTCTAGTGGTGGGTTTCATCTCCGGCTACAACGGCGGCCGGGCAGCTGATGAAGGCTTGATGATGCTCACCAATGTATTTATGGTGATTCCCTCCTTGGCTCTTCTTATTCTGCTTTCAGCCTACTTGCCCTATCGGGGAATCGTTACCCAAAGCCTGATTGTATCGGCCACCGCCTGGCCCTGGACAGCAAGGGCGGTTCGTTCACAGACCATGTCCCTGCGCAACCAGGAATTTGTCAACCTGTCCAGGATCTCTGGTCTTAGTGTTTTTCGAATCCTCAAAGAGGATATCGCCGCAAACATGTTTTCCTATGTATTCATGGTCTATATCCTTCAGTTTAACGGCACCATCCTAGCTTCAGTGGGTCTGGAGTTTCTAGGACTTGGTCCCACTCGGGGCATATCCTTGGGCCTGATTCTGCAAAACGCTGTGAACTGGAATGCCCTTCATCTGGGCATGTGGTGGTGGATCATCATCCCGGGCTTGCTATTGACCCTTTTAATTGTCTCACTGTATTTCATTAATACTGGGCTTGATGAAGTATTCAACCCACGCTTGAGGGAGATGTAGCTATGTCAGCAGAAAAGATTCTCAAACTAGAAGAACTTCGGGCGTATTACCGTGTCCTCAAGGGCGATGTAAAGGCCCTGGACGGCGTGTCGCTGCACGTGAAAAGGGGAGAGATTCTTGGTGTAGCAGGCGAATCGGGCTGCGGCAAGAGCACACTGGCCAACACCCTCATCCTGCGTAAAAGACCCCTGCAGCACATTTCCGGCAAGGCCCTTTTTTTGGGTAAGGACTTGATGACAATGCCGGAAGAAGAGTTCAGGAAGATGAGGTTCCGCCAAATATCCATCATCCCCCAGTACGCCCTGGATGCCCTCAGTCCGACCAAGAAAATCAGGACATTTATCACGGATATGGCCCACGAACACGAAATCGAAACCAACGCAGCTTTTTTCGGAAAAGTTGCGGAAAGATTTGCCATGGTCAACCTAGACCAAAATGTGCTGAACAAATACCCTATCGAGCTCTCCGGCGGAATGAAGCAACGCGTCGTAATGATCATCTCTACTTTGATGAACCCCGACCTGGTCATTGCTGACGAAATTACTTCGGCCCTCGATGTGAGCTCCCAGCGTTTTGCCGCGACGATGCTTATGGAACTGCGGGATCAGGGGATTATCGGCTCCGCGATTTTCATTACCCACGACATTTCCATCCTGTATCAAGTTGCAGACAGGCTGCTGATTATGTATGCCGGCCATGTGGTGGAAACCGGTCCGGTAGAGGAGTTAATCCAAAACCCCCGACACCCGTACACTCAAGCATTGATCCGCTCCCTGCCAAAAGTAGGGGCACAGATCAATGAGGAACGGCTGGAAGGAATTAAGGGTACACCCCCTGAGCTGCTTGATATTGGATCTGGCTGCCGCTTTAGGTTCCGCTGCCCGTATCAAACAGAGAAATGCCTGCAAACACCGGAAACGACGCATATTAACGAGAACCATTCCCTGGCCTGCTGGCATTTTGAAGAGATTGGAAGTGAGCGCGTTGGTTGACAAACAAGGGAAAACCCCAATTATTGCAGCTGAAAACTTGAGTAAAACCTTTAGCAGCGGTGTTTTTATCCGGGAAAAAACTGCAGCTGTCCAAGGTGCTTCTTTTGAAATGTTTCCAGGTACTGTCTTTTCGTTGATAGGTGAAAGCGGCAGCGGCAAGACTACAATCGGAAAACTCATCCTGAAGCTAATCAAACCCACATCCGGCAGACTGCTTTATCGCGGCCAGGATATTACGGAAATTAAAGGCAAAAATGCCTTGCGCAACTATTACAGAAAAGTACAGGGTATCTTCCAAGATCCGTTTTCGTCATTCAATCCCCTCTTTCGCGTCGATCGGGTCTTTGACATGGTCTATGACGTATTCTTGCCCCATGAAAAAAACCGCGCAGAGAGGACGGCAGAGGTGCTGAAAAGCGTCAACCTCAACCCAGAACGCATCTTACACCAGTTTCCCCATCAGCTCAGCGGCGGCCAGCTGCAGCGTCTGCTGATCGCCCGTTCACTCTTGTTAGATGTTGATGTATTAGTGGCAGATGAACTGATCAGCATGCTCGACGCTTCGACGCGTATGGGAATTTTGAATCTCTTAGTCGATATCTGCCATGAGAGGGGCATGTCAATTCTCTTCATCACCCACGACTTAGCCCTAGGCTATTACATCAGCGACTACACGCTGATTATGCACCGGGGCAGGCTGGTTGAAAAGGGTGCCACAGAAAAGATCTACAATAATCCGGTGCACCCCTATACTAAAATGCTTTTTAACTCGGTACCTGATATCGGCCACAAGTGGGATAAGAATGAAAAGTTCATCCCTGAACATGTTGATCGTGAGATTGATGCCTTCTACCGGAAAAACTCCGGTCAAGGCTTTGACTATGTCGATACCGATCATGGAGTATTGTTCAGTTTAGAATAATTCGCCCCATAAAAAAAGGCGGAGCACCTCCTGGCTCCGCCTTTTTCACTTGAATCCGGCTATTTTTTGATGTTGTAAAATGCTTTGCGGCCTGGGTATTCCGCAGTAAAGTCCAACTCCTCTTCAATACGGAGCAGCTGGTTGTACTTGGCAACACGATCTGTCCTGCTTGGGGCACCAGTCTTGATTTGACCGGCATTGGTTGCCACAGCGAGATCAGCGATGGTAGTATCTTCGGTTTCACCTGAACGGTGGGAAATAACCGCAGTGTAACCAGCACGTTTGGCCATTTCAATCGCATTGAGTGTCTCCGTTAAGGTACCGATTTGATTTACTTTAATCAAGATAGAGTTGGCAATGCTGCGCTCAATACCTGTGATTAGGCGCTCAGTGTTGGTAACAAAGAGGTCGTCACCGACTAATTGCACCTTGTCACCGATGGCGTCAGTGAGTTTTTTCCAGCCATCCCACTCATCTTCGCTGAGAGCGTCTTCAATGGAGATAATTGGATACTTCTCCACAAGGTCCTTGTAATAGGCGACCATTTCATCGGTATCGAAGATTTTGCCTTCTCCTTCAAGATGGTACTTGCCATCTTTAAAGAGTTCGGTAGCCGCTACGTCCAGGGCAATGAAAGCGTCCTCGCCCGGTTTGTAACCAGCCCTTTCGATAGCTTCAATAATTGCCTGAATAGCCTCTTCGTTAGAACCGAGGTTCGGAGCAAAGCCTCCCTCATCACCCACGGCTGTATTAAGTCCTCTGCCCTGCAAGACAGCCTTGAGGCTATGGAAGATTTCTGCGCCCATTCTCAAACCTTCTTTGAAGCTTTCTGCACCAACGGGCATTACCATAAACTCCTGGATATCCACGTTGTTGTCGGCATGGGCTCCGCCGTTTAGAATGTTCATCATGGGTACAGGCAGGTTGGTAGCACTGACTCCGCCGATATAACGGTAGAGCGGCATTCCTAGATAGTTGGCGGCTGCATGTGCGCAGGCCAGTGATACGCCTAGAAGGGCGTTGGCACCTAGTTTACCCTTGTTTGGGGTTCCATCCAGCTCAATCATGATCTGGTCAATAACCACCTGGTCTAAAACATTTAGACCAACAAGCTCTGGCGCAATGATTTCCTCAACGTTTTCAACAGCTTTTTGGACACCTTTGCCCAAATAACGCCCTTTGTCGCCGTCACGCAGTTCCACTGCTTCAAACGCACCTGTGGATGCGCCGGAGGGTACTATGGCACGGCCCGTGGTACCGTCGACTAAGAAAACTTCTACTTCTACTGTGGGGTTGCCCCGGGAGTCAAGTACTTCCCTGGCTAGAATTCCATCAATAATCATTATTTTTCCTCCTTTACAATTAGGCTTTCGCCCGTCATTTCAACAGGTTGGTCTACTTCCATCAAATCCAGGAGCGATGGCGCCAAATCCGCCAAGATACCCGGCTTCAACTTGTATCCANCCGGCGCATTAAACAGCCAGACAGGCACTAAGTTGGTTGTATGGGCTGTATGGGTTTCGCCTGACTCAGGATCAACCATCTGCTCGCAGTTGCCATGATCCGCAGTGATAATTGCCATGCCTCCCTGGTTCTTGATTGCTTCCAGGACTTTGCCCAGGCCCGTATCTACAGCCTCCACCGCCTTAACGGCTGCTGCAAAGACACCGGTGTGGCCCACCATGTCACAGTTAGCGTAATTGAGGACGACCAAGTCAAAGATCCCCTTATTGATTTCGGCCACCGCACGCTCTGTCACCTCGGGCGCACTCATTTCGGGCTTCAGATCATATGTGGAGACACCTGGGGAAGGAACTAAAATCCTTTCTTCACCTGGGTTAGGCTTCTCTACGCCTCCGTTAAAGAAGAAAGTGACATGGGCATACTTCTCTGTTTCGGCAATACGCAACTGCCTCTTGCCTAGGGTGCTCAGGTACTCACCTAAAGTATTCTTCAGATCTTGCGGTTCAAAGGCAAAGGGCACCTTCAGGTTGACATCGTACTGGGTCATGGTGGCATAGAAAATATCCAGTTTCCTACCCCGCTGAAACCCAGTGAAGTCCTCGTCCACCAAGGCATAGCTGATTTCCCTAGCCCGATCTGCCCTGAAGTTAAAGAAAAACACGCTGTCGCCGTCGGCAATTGGTCCGATTGCGTTGCCGTCCTTGGTCAGGACAGTAGGTATCACAAACTCGTCAGTTTCACCTAAGGCATAGGCTTCCTGGATTGCGGCAGCGCTGCTTTCAGCAGTGCGTCCTTGACCCATCAGTGCCTGATATGCCTTTTCCACCCGCTCCCAACGTTTGTCCCTGTCCATAGCGTAGTAGCGCCCGGAAATCGAAGCAATCTCGCCAATCCCGATTCTGGTCAATTCCGCTTCTAAATCGGCCAAGTACTCATGGGCGCTAGAAGGGGGAACGTCCCGGCCGTCAAGGAAGGCATGTACGTAGACTTTACTCAAGCCGCGATCCTTTGCCATCTGCACCAGAGCGTACAGATGGTCTGTGTGGCTGTGCACTCCCCCAGGTGAAACAAGACCCATCAAGTGAAGTGCTCCCCCTGTCCGTTTAGCATGATCCATAGCTGCCGTCAGGGTTTGGTTGGTGAAAAATTCACCGTCACGGATGGCCTTAGACACCCTCATCACATCTTGGTAGACAATTCGACCGGCCCCAATGTTGAGGTGACCCACATTAGAGTCGCCCATTTGGCCGTCCATCAGCCCCACACTCTCGCCGGAGGCTGAAAGGTAGGATTCAGGCACATTAGCCCTAAGCCAGTCTACTGTCGGAGTCTGGGCAGCCCTTGTAGCATTGCCGTCCACCTTATCGCTGAGTCCAAATCCGTCAAGGATAATCAGTGCTATTGGTTTATTCATCGTTACACACCTCTTCGGATTTTAGTAGTTGATAATGCCAACAAAATCCTCTGCGTTCAGGCTGGCACCACCTACTAATGCGCCGTCGATTTCAGGCTGATCCATGAACTCTTTGACATTGCCAGGCTTGACACTGCCGCCGTACTGAATCCGCACCTGTCCAGCAAGCTCTGGATTAAACAATTCAGCTGCTGCCTGCCGGATGGCAGCAATAACTTGATTTGCATCGTTTCCATCGGAGGTTTCACCCGTGCCAATAGCCCAAATTGGCTCATAGGCAATAACAACCTGGCTGATCTGCTCAGGGCTGACACCGGCCAAACCCTTTGTGGTCTGCTCCACCACAACCTTTTCTGTCTCTCCGGCCTTGCGCTGTTTAAGGGTTTCACCAACGCAAAGAATGGGTTTCAAACCTGCTTCCAGTGCCTTGAGCACCTTCTTATTAATCAGCTCATCATCTTCCTTGAANATTTCCCTGCGTTCAGAGTGACCTAAAANAACGTACTCACAGCCTGCATCTAGGAGCATGGCTGCGGAAATCTCTCCGGTATAGGCGCCCTGATCAGCGAAAAACATGTTCTGGGCACCGAGCTTCACCT
>JGI24707J26582_10001205_pt1 | contig 20605 bp, 17 predicted proteins | sample BioPla1DNA1_FD_26582 | JGI IMG/M metagenome (IMG submission 26582)
GAAATATTTACGGGGGAGGGGTAAAATGAAAAAATATTATGGTGAAAGCTGGTCTAAGGTAGTAGAACTATTGGAAAGTAATATTTATAGTGGCTTAAATCAAGAACAGTGTAATATAAGAAAAAGTGAGTTTGGAGATAACTTGATAAATTTACCCTATACTAGGAGTAATCTTCAAATTTTTCTTGATTTATTTAAAGAAAAATACATATATATTTATATTTTGTTCTTAATGTTTTTTTTACTAAACAAGTTTTATATAATAGGAATTATTTCTTTTATAATATTAATGTTTTATTTAGGAGTAAAATTTCATAATGAATTTTCTAGTAAAAAAGAAATGGAGCTTTTACAAGGGTTAAATACCTCTCAAGTTTTAGTATTAAGAAATGGCGTAGAAAGGCTTATTGAAGCTGAAAACTTAGTAAAGGGAGATATTGTTTATTTTAGAAAAAATTCTGTTATTGGTGCTGACATTAGAATTATAGAAAGTAAGGATTTAAAAGTTGATGAAAGAAACNTAACTGGTGATAACTTATTGAAAAACAAGTATTCAATAAAAATGGATGAAAAGCCAAATTCTATAGGAGAAATAAACAATATAATTTTTAGAGGATCAGTAGTAAAAGAAGGTTCTGGTAGTGGAATTGTAATAGAGACTGGTAACAATACTCAATTAGGTAAAGTATTAAGTAGATTAAAAACTTTCAAAAGAAAAAATGATATTATTGTAGAAAAAATAGAAAATGCTTTATTCAAGGCTGGAGTATGCCTAGCCCTTATACAAATTATATTAATTGTAGTTTTTCCAGGAGGATTAATTAATAAACTACCTTTAATGGCAAACTCTTTCTTTGCTATGATATGTATATTTGTACCTTTAATTATTATATATTATGAAAAATATATAAAAAGTGAACTTATTAATAATTACGGTATAGAGTTAATGAATTTTTCTTCATTAGGGCTGTTAAAGGATATAAAAATACTCTTTTTAAAAAAGCTTGGTACAATTACTAAAAACGAATTATATGTTGATAAAATCTACACCAATGACCAAATTTATTTTTCTAAAGATGCTGATGTTAATGATATAAATATTAGAAGAATGTTAGATATATCAATGNTTTGCAACAATGCTAAATATAATATTGATAACAATTGGAGTAAAGGTGACATATTTGAGATAGCCTATTTAAAATATGCAGTTAGCAAATCTATTTTTAAAGGAAATATAGAAGGTAAAAATAGAAGAATATTTGAAATACCAAGAGATGTAAATAAAAAGATGGCAGCATCTATTAATAAAAATAGAAAGGGATACAGGGCGAATATTAGAGGTGAATTAGATACAATATTAGATGCTTGTACAAGCATTTTATTAAATGGTGTAGAAAAAGAATTAACGTCAGAAGATATAATGAAAATAAAGCTAGTAGATCTTAATTTTTCAAAGGAGGGGCTTATTACTGAGGCCTTTGCATATAGAAGCTTTAATTATGAACCTTCGGAATCTGAAAACATTGAGAGCAACCTTGTGTTTGTAGGTATTGTGGCTATGGAAAACCCTATAATAGATAACATTGCTGATGAAATTAATAATCTTAAACAAAAGGGTGTTTTACCAATTATATTTACTGATGATAATAAAATGGCAGCACAGGTATTGGGTAAAAAGATAAAGCTAATATCTTCGGAGGAACANGTAACGTCAAGCCAGGAACTTGAGATGTTGGAAAANGAAGAATTTTTAAAGAGAGTTTCAAAAACCAGGATATACTGTCAATTGACTCAGGAGCAGCAGTATGATCTTGTATCTTTATATAATGAAGATGGGTATAACTTTGCAATAGAAGGAGAAACCTTAGCAGATGTTTCTTTAATTAATTTATCCAAAATGGGAATATTTAAGGGCAAGGTATCTATGATACTAAAAAAACTAGGGGATATCTATACCCATAATAGTTCAATTCAAAGCTTTTTAAATCTTGTAAAAGAAAGTAAAGCTGTTTATGAATCAATTGATAGAGGTATTTCAATATATGTAATTACATTATTAGCAGAGATACTATTTTTTAGCTTTAATCAGCTTTCGAATAATAATTATGTAGTTGAATATTATATAGTTATATTTTTAAATTTATTCTTATTAACACCTATTATATTAGTAAATATGATATATGGAAAATATAAGACCAATGATAATAAAATCATATTAAGAGGGGCCTTATTTTCAGTATTGCCTTTAATTTTAGTCTATTTAGGAAACAAAAATGCTGAAGTCCTTGGCTATATTTTAATNTCTTTAATGCTCTTTTTTGACACAGTTTTAAATTGCACTCTTATTAAAAAGGGAGATTATAGAGGATTAAAACTTATATTAATTTTTATATTGCTTTCTATATTAACAGGTGGAGCATTAATTTTTATAAAGGCGTATACATATTTATTAATGGATTTACTAATATTAGCTGCAATAATATTAATATTCTTAATATCTGAAATAATTATAAGAAAATGGTAAAACTTATAATGAGGTGATGCCATTTGAATTATAATCATAGAATAAATATACTACTATATGTATTTTTATCATTTATATTTGGAACATATACCTATGTTTTATATAAGGAAAGCAAATGGCTAGCAGTAATTATTGCTAGCTGTTTTTTTATTATATTAATACTTTATAAGGGAATAAGGTTTTCCTTATTGCTTATGATTTTTTTTCTTGTACCAATAATAAATAATTATAATTACTATAATATTAGCTTTAGTGAAAAAGAAGAAGTTAGAATAGTAAGTTTAAATTCTTATGGGGCAGTTGGAAATATTAAAGGAAGAACTGTTTATTTATCTGGAAATATAAAAGGTATTTCCTCAGGAGATAAAATAATAGTCAAAGGCAGCTTTGATAAAGATATTAACAAGGAAAAAGGAATAGTAGGAAGTTTTTTGGTAGAGAGTTATAAGGAGTTAAGGGGAGATTTCATTAGTAAAGTTTATAAATTAAGAGAAGAAATTTTTGATGCTATAAGAATTAAACTAGGCTATAGGAGGGCGGCAATAATNACATCCATATCCTTTGGTTATACTGAATATCTAGATAATAGTGATGAAATAGATATGAAAAAACTTGGTATATTACATGCTATATCAGTTTCAGGTTTACATATGGCAATAGTTTATTCAATAATAAAAAAGTGTTTTGGAGAAAAGGCTGCTGCTATAATATCTATTTTTTATGTTATTTTTACTGGGGCAGCCCTATCTACCATTAGATCTTATATAATGATGCTTACAACAAGTCTTTCAATGAGTTTTAAAAGAAATTATAATCCCTTAGCAGGTTTATCTTTAGGAGGAATAATAATTATATTATTTAAGCCTTATAGTATATTTAATATAGGTTTCCAATTAAGCTTCTTAGCTACCTTAGGAATAATACTATACAATAAAAAAATAAATAAGAGGCTCTATAAGCTGCCTAAATATATAAGAGAAGGTACAGCAATATGCATTTCATCACAAATATTTACTTTTCCAGTATTGGTTTATACTTTTAAAGAATTTTCCCTAGGATTTTTATTAGGAAATTTAATAGTAGTTCCCTTTATGAATATCATAGTTGTTTTGGGAAATTTATTGCTTTTATCTTTAAAAATCAGACCTTTATTTAATTATTTAATATTTATTTCTTATTATATAAGTAGAATTATTGATATTTTAACTGAATTATTAAATAAGATAACTCCAAATATAATTTATTTAAATGAATACCTTGCAAAATTTTATATTATCATAATGATAACAATTTACTTTTATAAGAAAAATATAAAGAGAATAATAGTATTACCTCTTTTGGGCTTAATTTATATTTTTAATCTTTTATATAGTCCTTACCCTAAAATTGAATATTATCAAGAAGGGGCAATTTCTATTAGTTATAAAACTTCTAAAAAATTATTTTATATAAAAAATAATATAAAATCAGAAAAAATTGAAAAAGTAACTATGGCAAAGGAAGAATATAAAAATTTTAATAATATTAATATAGAAAATAAATATAAATTAAAAAAATATAACAATGATTTGCTCTTAGAATGTTATAATAAAAAATATTTGTTGAAGATATCTAAAGATAAAAATCTAGAGGGATATGATATAATAGACCTTAAGAATGGAATCTACAGCAAAATAGTTTTAATTAAAGATAAAGTTATGCCAGTTTATTAAGGAAGGGTAGGTTAAGTTGATAAATTTTGATGCACTAGAAGGAGAAATAAAAAAGGGAAATATAAGTAATTCATATGTTTTTTGTGGATTAGATGAGGAATTAATTAAAGAAGGGGTAAGTTTAGTAGTTAATTCTGTTGTTGATAAATCAATGATGGATTTAAATTATATTAGATTAGATGGTCTTAATACAAATTTTGATGAAATTTTAAATGCCTGCGAAACAATGCCCTTTATGGGAGAAAAAAAAGTAGTTCTTATATATAGGGCTGAATTTTTAAAGGATAAAACTGATAGTTCCCTTACTAAATTATATAAAGAAATAGAGAAATATTTAAAGGATCTTCCCCCTTACACTATTTTAATTATGTATCATTTATTCAATGATAAAAGGAATACACCCAAAAAGAGTAGAAAGATAACTGCTTTAGATAAAATTTCTAAGGTTGTTCATTTTGATAGATTAAAAAAAGATAGATATTACAAGAAGGTAGAGGAAGTATTTAAAAAGAGAGGCAAGGAAATTAAAAAGGTAGAAGCAAGATATTTTGCAGAAAAGGTACCAAATAACTTTGATATTATTAATAGGGAAGCAGATAAGATAATAGCTTATACTGAAGGTAGGGAAATAAGTAAAAAGGATATAGATAAATTAGTCTTAAAATCCAGTGAAGATGACATTTTTGATTTAATAGATTTAATTTCCATGAGAAAAGCAGAAAGAGCAATAGATTTATTAGATGAATTATTATTTAAAAATGATCAGCATATGCTTATAATAACAAACATAGAAAATAATTTTAAAAGATTATATGAAATAAAAGTCTTGAAAAATAAAGGTTACAATGTTTCTAATATTGCAAGTAAATATAAATTACCTACTTTTGTTTGTGAAAAATTAATAAATCAAAGTAATAAATTTTCATTAAAGCAATTAAAAGAAATTTTAGATATTTGCTTAAAAACAGAAACTTCATTAAAATCTAGCAGTAATGATAAAACTATGGAATTAGAATTAATGTTATTTAATATTTTTATGGTAAAATAATAGCCGATCCAAGAGGATCGGCTTCTTATTTAATTACGCCATAGCGTTTAATTTTGCAGCTAATCTAGATTTTTTTCTAGCTACCATGTTCTTATGAATTACTCCTTTTTGAGCAGCCATGTCTAAAGACTTAACTACTTGTGGGAAAAGAACCTTAGCTTCTTCTGCATTGTTTGAAGCAAGAGCTGCTTCGAATTTCTTTATAACAGTTTTAACTGCTGATTTAACCATTCTGTTTTGAGCCGTTTTTGTTGCTGTAACTTTAATTCTCTTTTTTGATGATTTAATATTTGCCATTCTAATTCACCCCCTTAATGCTTTTATAGGGTCTCTTTGCAGCTTTGGGGAAATCTGCGTTCGAGTTCGTTTTTAACATACTAGATTATATCATTGAAAGTTTAGAAGTTCAAGTATTAAATTATTATATTGTGGGAAAATAAGAAATGATAATGAATTGTGGAGGTATTTCAATGATTAGCATAAGAACTGATTTAGCAATAGAAGCTCGTGATATGTACACGCAGGAAAATAAAAGAGAGTTAGATGGAGTCATAGTAAAAGAAGAACAAGATGAAGATGTAAAAATAACCACTGTAACCATTGAAAGTGATGAGGCTGGAAAGGAACTAGGAAAATCCAAAGGAAATTATATTACAATAGATTTTCCAGAAATGACTTATTATGAAACGGAAATTATGGATAAAGTTTCCCATGCCTTAAAAAAATCCTTAAGTGATCTTATAGATGCACCTCATGATAAGCTTGCTTTAGTAGTTGGATTGGGAAATAGAAGGGTAACTCCAGATTCACTAGGACCTAAGGTTACAGAAAAAATCATGGTTACTAGACATATAAAGCAGTTAATGCCAGAAGCAATTGATGAATCAGTTAGGCCTGTTTCTTGTATTGCACCTGGAGTACTAGGAGTTACAGGTATAGAAACTGGTGAAATAGTAAAATCTCTTGCTGAGAAATTGAAACCTGATATAGTTATTTGTATTGATGCTTTAGGGTCAAGAAAACTTGAAAGAGTAAATAGAACTATACAAATAAGTGATACTGGAATAGCACCTGGGGCAGGGGTTGGGAACAATAGAATGAAAATTAACGAAGATTTTATAGGAGCAAAAGTAATTGGTATAGGAGTTCCTACCGTTGTTCATGCGGCAACAATAGCAAACGATGCCCTGGATTTATTATTAGATGAGCTAATAAAAAAATCAGAAGAAGGAACAGACTTTTATAAAATGTTAAATTCCCTAGATAGAAATGAAAAAAATAATTTAATAAGAGAGATATTAGACCCATCCATTGGAGATTTAATGGTTACCCCAAAGGATGTAGATATTATAATGGATTCCTTATCAAAGGTTATAGCAAATGGAATTAATATGGCAATTCAGCCTAATTTAGATATGGAAGATATAAATGCATTTATGAGTTAAAAAAAATATTAAATTATTAATAATTATGTAACTCTCCTAATATATATAAATAGAGAAGGGGGAGTTACATTTGTATTCATTAAGAGAAACAATACCTAAAAAGCAAAAAAAGAAAAGAATAAATACAAAAAGTGGTTTTGACATAGGATATATAATTCTTTTATTAGGAATTCTAATATTTTTAATAAGATTTATAGGCATTGTAAATAAATATGAACAATTAAGCCGATTTGTTCATATTAACTTGTTAAACTATAGTATGCCTGTTGTGAAAACACAAATTTATGATGAAAATAATTTTAATGATGACGATATTTCCTTTAAAAATGCTGTATTAGAAAGTGTAGGCTTAAAAGGCATAAGTGCTTATAGAATAATAGGAAAAGAGTTAGGGATATTTTATACTGGTCTCCAAAACTTATTAACTGATTTACCTATAGCTAATATAAAGCCGTTTTCCTTAAAAAAAGAAAGTATTGCAACTATAAGTGAAGAAGAATTGGCTGAATTAAACAAAGTAAGTCCTGCCTATGATGAAAGCTTAAAGAAACCATTAGATAATTCGAAACCAGAAGTTCTAATATTTCATACCCATGCAATAGAAAATTATGCAGAGGTAGGAGAGTTAACAACAGACAGTAATTTTAATGTAGTTGGAGTTGGTGAGGTTTTAGCCAAGGAGTTAGAAGAAGGTTATGGAATATCTGTAATTCATGACAAAACTAACCATAGTGTTTCATATAATGATAGTTATAAAAGATCAAATGAAACTTTAAATAGTTACTTACAAGAATATGGAGACTTTAAACTTATAATAGATTTGCATAGAGATAGTGTTACAAATAAAGATGCAGTTACTGTAAATTTAAATGATCAAAACTTAGCTAAACTTATGTTTGTACTAGCAGAAAACAGTCAAAGATATGCTGCTAATCAAGAGTTGGCAAATAATTTATTAAATATTTCAAATTCCCTATTTCCAGGGTTAATGAAAAATAATTATATTTATCCAGTAGGGGCTACTGCGGTAAATCATAGTCTAAGTGATAATTTTGTTTTAATAGAAGTTGGGGCGAATATAAATGAGGCACAGGAAGCAAAACTATCTGCAAAGTATATTGCAAGAATAGTTGCTGAATATATAAATGGTGAATAATTGAATAAAAATCTAAAAAATGAGCATCCTTTAGATAGCGAAAAAAATCTAGGGGGTGCCCTTTTGTTTAATAAGAAAATTTTAAGTGGTATAATTATATTTTTTATAATAGTATTATTAGGTTTTATTAAAATAAATATAATTAATACTAAGGCCTTGTCACCAACAGGTGAAGGGGATAATAATTATGAAATGATAAGTAATGAATTTGGAGAAGATTTTGAGGAATTTATTAATGATGGAGCGGAGATAAAAATATATGCTCCTACTGAAGAAGAGGAGAAAATTACAGTAAAAATAGTTGATAAGGAAGTTTATATTAATAACGATAATACATTTTTAAATAAATTCAAGGAAGCTGGACAGTCTGCCTATAATAAAATTTCAAAAATTACAGATAAAGTAATGGATAAACTAAATATAAATGATAAAAATAATATAGAAGATAATAATAAATCTAATGAAAAAGATGATTTAGATAAGATTGTTGATGAGTTTATAAAGGATATGGAGTAGAAAAGTTAGATAAAAAGCATAGATTACACATTTATGTTGACAGTTCTCCAGTGTGATGTGATATAATTTACTTTGATTTAATATAATGGGGGTGAAATAGCTATTTAGCTTGCTTATAGCTAATAGTTTAAATATGAGTGATAACAGACAAAAATATATTAGAAATTTTTCAATAGTTGCCCACATAGATCACGGCAAATCAACCCTAGCAGACAGGCTACTAGAAGCTACAGGTACTCTTACTCAAAGAGAAATGGAAGAGCAGACTTTAGATAATATGGAAATTGAAAGAGAAAGAGGAATAACAATTAAGTCTACAGAAGCAAGGCTTGTTTACACAAGAGAAAATGGAGAGGAATATATTTTAAATTTAATAGATACTCCAGGACACGTAGATTTTACATATGAAGTTTCAAGGAGTTTAGCAGCTTGTGAAGGTGCAGTTTTAATAGTTGATGCAACACAAGGTGTTCAAGCCCAAACTTTAGCAAATTGTTATTTAGCTTTAAATAATGATTTAGAAATAGTTCCTGTAATAAACAAAATAGATTTACAATCTGCAAGACCAGAAGAGGTAAAGGATGAAATAGAAGATATAATTGGAATAGAGGCTTCAGAGGCTCCAATGATATCGGCTAAAACAGGACTAAATATAAAAGACGTATTAGAAGCAATAGTAGAAAATGTTCCAGCACCAAATGGTGATGAAGATGCTCCCCTAAAGGCTCTTATATTTGATTCTTACTATGATAGTTATAAGGGCGTAGTATCTCATGTAAGAATATTTGATGGTGTAGTTAAGCCAGGAACCAAGATAAAATTAATGGCCACAAATAAAGTTTACGAAGTAACTGAAGTTGGAGTTTTTACTCCTAAGCCATTAGTAACAAATGAATTAAGAGCTGGTGAAGTTGGTTATATTGCAGCTTCTATAAAAAATGTTAGGGATGCTAGAGTTGGAGATACAATAACAAGTGCTGATAATCCAATTGAAGAACCATTACCAGGATATAAACCAGCTATACCTATGGTTTATTCAGGTATTTATCCTGTTGATGGAGCAAAATATCAAGAGTTAAAGGAAGCTTTAGAAAAGCTACAAATAAATGATGCAGCTTTAAATTTTGAACCTGAAACATCTATTGCATTAGGTTTTGGATTTAGATGTGGTTTCCTAGGCTTATTACACATGGAAATTATCCAAGAAAGAATTGAAAGAGAATTTAATTTAGACATCATAACAACAGCACCATCGGTTATATATAAAGTAATGAAGACAAATGGTGAATTAATAGAACTTACAAACCCAACTAATCTTCCGGAAGCTACAGAAATTGAATATATGGAAGAACCAGTTGTAACGGCTAGTATTATTGCACCATCTGATTATGTTGGAGCAGTAATGGAATTATGTCAAGAAAGAAGAGGAATCTTTATTGACATGCAATACTTAGAAGAAACTAGAGTTTCAATAAATTATGATATTCCTTTAAATGAAATTGTATATGACTTCTTTGATACTTTAAAATCTAGAACAAGAGGTTATGCTTCTCTAGATTATGAATTAAAGGGATATGCACAAACTGAACTAGTAAAACTAGATATACTTCTAAATGGAGATATAGTAGATGCCTTATCTATGATTGTTCCAAAAGAAAAGGCTTATGGAAAGGGTAGGGCAATTGCAGAAAAGCTAAAAGAAATAATTCCAAGACAAATGTTTGAAGTACCAGTGCAAGCTGCTGTTGGTTCAAAGATAATAGCAAGAGAAACTATTAAGGCAATGAGAAAAGATGTTCTTGCTAAGTGTTATGGTGGAGATATTTCAAGAAAGAAAAAATTATTAGAAAAGCAAAAAGAAGGAAAGAAGAGAATGAGACAGATTGGATCTGTTGAAGTTCCACAAGAAGCATTCATGTCTATTTTAAAAGTAGATTAATAAACTAACAAAGGGCTAAGATTATAATAATCTTAGCCCTTTGTTAGATAACTATAAGAGTAAGGTGGTAATAATAATATATTATATTAAAGAAAAGAAAAAAATGTGAAGCTTTTTATTATTTTAAATAAACCTTTTCTATATAATCATAAGTTTTAGACATGTCATAAGAATTAGCTATGGATTTTAAGTAGGGAATATATTTATATTCATCTAGATCTATAAATTTTGGTATTCTGGGATTTACCCTATAATAATTAGAGTTTAATATTTCCTTACAATAGATATCATCTAAATCGGCCATTCCATCCATGAGTAGAGATAAAATTGGAGATTTCATTTTATTAAAGGGATTAAAGGCCCATTGAAAAAGTCCCCAGTTTTTATTTTTTCCATNTATCCTTTCAGGAATATTCCCAGTACCTATAGACAGGATTTTAATATCACNTATATTGTAGATTTTCTTATAAGCTTTATATACAAATAGTAGAGAAACAGCAGTAGGAGAATTAGCCACAACCCCTCCATCAATAGAAACTCCTTTAGCTAAAAGTGAAGCAATTATTGAGCCGGTAGAAGTTCCTGAAACTAAATTTACTTTTCTTAATAAATCGGGATATTTCAATATTATCCTATGTAAAAGTTCTATACTTAAAGCTCCTCTTATTCCCCCGCCATCAAAGGTTAGAATTCTAAAACTTTTCAACTTACTTCCCCTAGAAGATTGATATATGATTATTTTATTCTTAAAAAAGAATATTGTTAAAGTGAAAATTTTAATTTGCATAAAAAATAATTGTAATTAAAAGTAAGGCCCTTAAATATATATAAATGAACAAAGTTTTATGAAAGGGTGGTATTATGTTAGAAGCGAAAGTTAGGGACACAAGAAAAAGGGGAAGGGTTTTAAGAAGATTAGGACAAGTTACTGGTACCGTTAGAAGAAAAAATGGAGATATTATCCCAATTTCTATGGTAATGCATAAGCTAGAAACTTATATTTCAAGACATGGCTTAAGTTCTAAATTTAATATAAATTTTGAAAATGAAGAAATTAAGGTAAGAATTGATAGGGTTCAAAGGGATACATTACTTCATAATATTATAAATATAGACGTTATAGAGCTGTAAACAGCTCAATTCAAAATTCATAATTCAAAATGCACAATTGAGGAGGCTTTTCAGCGGGGTGAAAAGCTATAATTTATAGTTTTACTTGTAAATATAAAAGGCTGCTATGAAATTATTTTCCTAGCAGCCTTTTCACTTAAACTGAAACCTGAAACCTGACAACTAAATCTAACTCCAAACTCCACACTCCAAACTGAACATAGTTTGCCTTTATCTTTGAAATAACAATTGTTATAATAATTAAAATATAAGTAATAAAGAATGAAAGAGAGAATTGAAGATGAAAGATATATCATTATACATACACGTTCCTTTTTGCAAACAAAAATGTTTTTATTGTGATTTTCCTTCTTATGCAAATATAGATNATTTAAAAGATGATTATGTAAATGCATTATGTAAGGAAATTGAGAATAGTAAGATTACATATAATATAAAAAGTATATTTATAGGAGGAGGAACACCTTCTTATTTAGATTCTAAACAATTAGAAAAGTTATTAAAAACTATTAATAGGCTGAAGTTAGATAGGAATATAGAATTTACAATGGAAGCTAATCCTGGAACTTTAGATGAGGAAAAGCTTATTGTAATGAAAAAGGGTGGAATAAATAGAATAAGCATGGGACTACAGGCAGTTCAAAATTCTTTGTTAAAAGATATAGGAAGAATTCACACCTTTAATATATTTGAAGAAAATTTTAAATTAGCAAGAAAGGTTGGTTTTGAGAATATAAATGTGGACCTTATGTTTGGATTGCCCTCTCAAACTGTAGGGGAATGGAAGGAGTCTTTGGAGAAAATATCTTCTTTAGGCCCAGAACATATATCAGCATATAGTTTAATACTTGAAGAGGAAACAGCCTTTCATAAATTATATGAAAAAAATAAATTATTTCTCCCTTCGGAAGAAGAGGAAAGAGAAATGTATCAAATAACAAAGGATATATTAAATTCCTATGGTTACAAGCAATATGAAATATCAAACTATTCAAAGGAAGGATATGAGTGCTATCATAATAAGGTTTATTGGAGGAGCGAAGAATATATTGGACTAGGCTCTTCATCTGCTTCCTTTATTGATGGTAAAAGAATAAAAAATGTTGAAGATGTAAAAACATATATAGAAAAAATAAATAATGAAGAAGCTGTGGCAGATGAAATTTATCAAAATACAAAAGAAGATAATATGGAAGAATTTATGTTTATGGGCCTTAGATTAATAGAAGGAATTAAAATGGGTGAATTTAAAAAAAGGTTCAATTTAGATATTACGGAAATTTATAAAGAAGTTATTGAAAAAAATATAAGCAAAAATTTATTAGAAATAAAAGGAGGGAATTTAAGGTTAACAGAAAAGGGGATTGAGCTATCTAATTATGTAATGAGTGATTTTATCTTGGAATAAGATAAAGAGGAAATAAGGGATATTTCTAGAAAATGAGAGAAAAATAGATATATATGTGAATTTTAAAGAAAAATATATAAAATCTGAACTTCAATAAAATTGACAAAATCTATAAGAAATTATATATTTGTATTGTAGTCATTAGCACTCGGGGNAAATGAGTGCTAACAGATAGAGGTGATAGAATGGCTATTGATGAAAGAAAAATAAGAATACTTGAAGCTATCATTAATGACTATATCATTACTGGGGAGCCAGTGGGATCAAGAACAATAGCTAAAAAATATAATTTAGGTGTTGGTTCTGCGACAATAAGAAATGAAATGGCTGATTTAGAAGAAATGGGCTTATTAGAACAACCTCATACTTCTGCAGGGAGAATACCTTCCAACAAAGGTTATAGATTATATGTAGATAAATTAATGAGGACTGGGAGTTTAACTAGAGAAGAAGAACTTAGAATTAAGGAATACATTATAAATTCAGCAATGCATGAAGTAGATAAAATAGTAAAGGAAGCCTGTTCCCTATTATCAGAATTAACTAATTTGACGACTATTGTAAAAGCTCCATCAGTTAGAAGTAGTTATATAAAGTCAATTCAGTTATTTCCTGTTGATAGTCATAATTTAGTTTCGGTTATAGTGGCAGATAATGGTGTAATAAAAAATCATATTATTAGACTAACTGAAATTCCAGAAAATAAAACTATTCAAATGATAAATGAAGTACTAAATTTAAGATTAAAAAATTTATCTATTGAGCAAATTAATTTAGAAGTAATCAATAAGGTAAAAAATGAATTATCAGGATATGATGAATTGTTTAATGCGATTCTACCAGCTTTATATGAAACTTTAAAAGAGTCAAATAAAGAAGAAGTTTTTGTTGAAGGAGCAACAAACATATTTAATTATCCTGAATATAACAACATAGATAAAGCTAAAGAAATCATATCTCTAATAAGTGATAGAGAAAATTTAGTAGATTTAATAGAACCCTCAAATGGTATAACTATTAAAATTGGAGAAGAAAACAATTTTCCAGAGGCAAAAGATTGTTCAGTTATATCAGCAGAATATTACTATAATGGAAGGCCTATTGGCACTATTGGATTAATAGGACCTAAGAGGATTAACTATTCAAGGGTTGTAGCTATAATGAATAAGGTTATGAAAGAGCTAAATGAGAGTTTAAAAAACCAACTATTAGAATAAAAGAGATGAGGTGTTGTTTTGGAAGATAATAAGAAGCNATTAGAAGACTTAGTTGAAGAAGTTGAAAAGGATGAAGAGTTAAATTCTAATGGAGAAAGAGAAGAAAATGAAACTACTGAGGCAGTAGAGGAATGCTTAGAAGAAAATAATGAAGATAAGGAAAATGAGTTAGAAGTTATGAGAAAATTAAAAGATGAAAACAAAAGGCTAAATAATGAATTAGAAGCATTAAAAGATAGACTGCTTAGAGTTTCAGCAGAATATGAAAATTATAGAAAAAGAACAACTAAAGAAAAGGAAGGAATCTATACAGATGCATGTAGCGATGTATTAAAAGAAATGATTCCAGTTTTAGATAACTTAGAAAGAGCAATGACTGTTGAAGGAAGTTTAGATGACTTTAAAAAAGGTATTGAAATGACAATAAAGCAGTTTAATACTTCTTTCGAAAAGTTAGGTGTAGAAGAAATTGATGCAAGTGGAAAATTTGATCCGAATTTTCATCAAGCAGTTATGCATGTAGAAGATGAAAACTTTGGAGAAAATGAAATTGCAGAAGTATTCCAAAAGGGATATAAAAGAGGCGATAAAATAATTAGATATACTGTAGTAAAGGTAGCTAATTAGTTTAAATATTTCTAAACATAAATCTTTAAATTTTAGGAGGAAATAAATTATGGGAAAAATTATAGGAATAGATTTAGGAACAACAAATTCATGTGTATCAGTTATGGAAGGTGGAGAACCGGTTGTAATAACAAACTCAGAAGGGGCTAGAACAACTCCTTCAGTAGTATCTTTCCAAGCAAACGGAGAAAGATTAGTAGGTCAAGTAGCAAAAAGACAAGCGATTACTAATCCTGACAAAACAATAATTTCAATTAAGAGACATATGGGAACAAACTATAAAGTTAATATAGATGGAAAGGATTATTCACCACAAGAAATTTCAGCAATGGTACTTCAAAAAATTAAAGCTGATGCAGAAGCTTATTTAGGAGAGCCAGTTACTCAAGCTGTAATCACAGTTCCAGCATATTTTAATGACTCAGAAAGACAAGCAACAAAGGATGCTGGTAGAATAGCAGGACTTGAAGTATTAAGAATAATCAATGAACCAACAGCTGCATCTTTAGCTTATGGATTAGATAAAATGGATACTAACCAAAAGATATTTGTTTATGACCTAGGTGGTGGTACATTTGACGTATCTATTCTAGAACTTGGTGATGGAGTATTTGAAGTTTTAGCAACAAATGGAGATACAAAACTTGGTGGAGATGACTTTGACCAAAGAATTATAGACCATATAGCAGAAACATTTAAGGCTGAAAATGGAATTGACTTAAGAAATGATAAAATGGCAGTTCAAAGATTAAAAGAAGCTGCTGAAAAAGCTAAAATTGAATTATCATCATCAATGCAAACAAATATTAACTTACCATTTATAACAGCAGATGCAACAGGTCCAAAACATATAGATATGAATTTAACAAGATCTAAATTTAATGAACTTACTGGTGATTTAGTTCAAAGAACAATTGAGCCAATGAAGAAAGCTTTAAGCGATGCAGGACTTTCAATTGGAGATATAGATAAAATTATCTTAGTTGGTGGATCTACAAGAATTCCAGCAGTTCAAGAAGCAGTTAAGAACTTTACTGGAAAAGAACCATCAAAGGGAGTTAACCCAGATGAATGTGTAGCTATGGGTGCTGCTATTCAAGCAGGTGTTTTAACAGGAGAAGTTAAGGATGTATTATTACTAGATGTTACTCCATTAACACTTGGAATTGAAACATTAGGAGGAGTTGCTACTCCATTAATTGAAAGAAATACTACTATTCCAGCTAAGAAGAGTCAAATCTTCTCAACAGCAGCAGATGGTCAAACATCAGTTGAAATTCACGTAGTACAAGGTGAAAGAAAGATGGCAGCTGATAATAAGACATTAGGAAGATTTACNCTATCAGGAATTGCACCTGCACCAAGAGGAATTCCTCAAATTGAAGTAACATTTGATATAGATGCCAATGGTATAGTAAAGGTATCTGCTTTAGATAAGGGTACAGGTAAAGAGGCTAATATCACAATTACAGCTTCAACTAACTTAAGTGATGAAGAAATAGAAAAGGCTGTAAAAGAAGCAGAAAAGTTTGCAGAAGAAGATAAGAAGAGACAAGAAAAAATAGAAGTTAAAAATAATGCAGATCAAGTAGCTTACCAAACTAAAAAGACTTTAGATGAACTTGGTGATAAAGTTTCAGCTGAAGATAAGGCAAATATAGAAGCTAAATTAGATGAGTTAAATAAAATTAAAGATGGAGAGGACATAGAAGCTATTAAGAAGGCTATGGAAGACCTAAATCAAGCATTCTATGCAGTATCATCTAAGATCTACCAAGAAGCAGGAGCTCAAGGAGCTGACCCAAATATGGGGGGCGCAGGAGCACAAGAACAACAAGGTCCAGCTGATGATAATGTAGTTGATGCAGACTTCGAAGTAAAAGATGATAAATAGTTGTAACTTAATGTGCTAATATATATAATGTGAGGGAAGGCATTTGTCGTCTTCCCTTTTCTCAAGTAAAATATAACTTGGTGTCATACTGGCTGTTACTGCCGTCTAAAAAGGGAAGTTAGGTTACAGCAAAGACATATAAATTAATAAAGATAAGTGGTGGTGAAATAGATGGCAAATAAAGACTATTATCAAATATTAGGCTTAGAAAAAGGCGCTTCAGATGATGAAATAAAAAGAGCTTTTAGAAAGCTAGCTATAAAATATCATCCAGATAAAAATCAAGGGAATGCAGAGGCAGAAGTAAAGTTTAAAGAAATAAATGAAGCTTATCAAGTTCTTTCTGATCCTGAAAAGAAAGCTAGATATGATCAATTTGGAACAGCAGACTTTGATGGAAGTGGTTTTGGAGCTGGTGGCTTTGGAGGCTTTGATGGCTTTGATTTTAGCGACTTAGGCGGATTTGGAGATATCTTTGATACCTTCTTTGGTGGAGGAGGTTCTGGTAGAAGAAGAAATGGTCCACAAAGAGGTGCTGATTTAGAATATGTATTAAACTTAACTTTTGAGGAAGCTGTTTTTGGTGTAGAAAAAGAAATATCTATAAATAGAAGTGAATCTTGTGATTCCTGTAGTGGAACAGGAGCAAAGGCAGGTACTTCGCCAAAAACATGTCCTACATGCAATGGATCAGGTCAAATAAGAGTACAAAGGCAAACACCTCTTGGAAATTTTGTAAGCACTTCAACTTGTAACCAATGTGGTGGTAAGGGTCAGGTTGTAGATAATCCTTGTACTACATGCCATGGTAAAGGAAGTGTAAGAAAAAACAGAAAAATTTCCGTTAATATACCAGCAGGTGTAGACACAGGAAATGTAATGCCTCTAAGAGGACAAGGGGAACATGGAAAAAATGGAGGTCCAGCAGGAGATTTATATGTAAGAATAAAGGTTGCTCCATCTAAGAAGTTTACAAGAAAGGGCAGTGACATTTATATAGATACCCATATTTCTATGGGGCATGCAGCTTTAGGAGTTGAGGTTACTGTACCAACAGTTGATGGAGATGTTAAATATAAGATTCCGGCAGGAACTCAATCAGGAACCTTATTTAGATTAAAGGGTAAAGGTGTTCCAAGAGTAAATTCCTCAGGCAGAGGAGATCAATATGTAAAAGTTATAGTGGATATTCCTAAGAATTTAAATGAAAAGCAAAAGGATGCTTTAAGAGCCTTCATGGAAGCTTGTGGAGAAACTGTTCCAGAAGAAACTAGCCCTAAAAGAAAATTAAAAAACTTTTTTAAATGACTGAAATTTTAAAATTTCTAAATAACAGTTTTGTAGGTTTTTATATATGAAAATCTGCTTAACTGTTATTTTTTATGCTGAAATATACTTAATAGTCCGTGGATTGATTTAAGTGATATTAATAAAGAAGGATAATAGATAGTTATAAATTAAGATAAGAATATAACTATTGTAATTTGAAATAATAATATAGAAGAAAATTAATACTAAGGAGTAGATACAATGGGAAATATAAAATTTGACGGAACACCAATGACTTTAGTAGGAAAAACTTTAAATGTAGGTGATACATTTAATGATTTTACAGTAACAACAAATGATTTGAAGGACTTTACCTTAAGTGATACTAAGGGAGTAAGAATTTTTCTAACAGTCCCATCAATTGATACATCAGTTTGCGACATGGAGGTAAAAAAATTTAATGAAGAGGTAGCAAAGTTAAATGGAGTAANTTGCTACACAATATCAATGGATTTGCCCTTTGCACAAAGCAGGTGGTGTGGAAATTCAGGTATTAAAAGTGTAATAACCTTATCAGATTATAAATACAGAAGCTTTGGAGAGGCAACAGGGTCCTATGTAAAAGAATTAGGGTTATTAGCAAGAAATTCCTTTGTTGTCGATTCAGCAGGAAAAGTAACTTTTGTTGAATACTTGGAAGAAATGACTAATGAACCAAGTTATGATAAAATTTTAGAAGCTGCAAAAGCATCTAAGTAATGTAGAATCTACATTAAAAAAGTGCGAATAAAAAGGCTGCGATAAATAGGATATGCTCCACAAGCTAATACTGGGCTAAGAAGTACTAGGCTTGCTATATACTTATTTCACATCTTCTATTTATCTCCGCCAAGTTATATTCGTACTTTTTTATTATTTTGTCCTAGCCTAAATTATCCAATTACAATAATTAATTGTCATTTGCTTAAAATAAGTGTAAAATAATTAATTAGTCGAAGAATGTTTGAAAGGACTGATTTATTAATGGAAGGAACTTGGATAGAAGTTAGAGTATTAACTAAAAGTGAGGCTTTAGAACCTATTTCAGGAATATTTTATTCTTTAGATTGTAAGGGGGTAGCTATTGAGGACCCAGAAGATATATTAGGAAGAGAGCAAGGCCCCCTAACTTGGGATTTTGCTGATATAAATATTTTAGAACATAAGGGAGAACATGCTGTAGTTAAAGCTTATTTTGCAGAGGAAGATAATATAGAAGAAGTGATATNTTATGTTAATGAAAAAATAGAAGAATTAAAAACTATGGGAATAGATGTTGGTATAGGAAAAGTAGAAAGTGAAAAAATGTTCGAAGAGGACTGGGCCAATAACTGGAAGAAGTATTATAAACCAGCAAAGGTAGGGGAAAGACTGGTTGTAAAACCAATCTGGGAAACCTATGAAGCAAAGGGTGATGAATTAGTTGTAGAATTAGATCCTGGAATGGCTTTTGGTACTGGGGATCATGAAACTACTAAAATGTGTATGCAAGCTCTTGAAAAATATGTAAAGGAAGACACAGTTGTATTTGATGTAGGATGTGGTTCGGGAATCCTTGCTATAGCTGCTGCAAAACTTGGAGCGAAAAAAACAGTAGGTGTTGATCTAGATCCAGTAGCAGTAGATTCAGCTAAACAAAATGTAGAATTTAATAATTTAGATAATATAGAAATTATAGAAGGAAACTTAGTAGAAGTAATTGATGGCAAGGCAGATATTGTTGTAGCTAATATAATAGCTGAAATAATATGCCTGTTAACAGAAGATGTTAAAAGAGTTTTAAAAGAAGATGGATACTTTATAACTTCTGGAATTATCCACGATAGAGTAGACATGGTAGTTTCAAAGCTAGAAGCTGTAGGTTTTGAAGTTTTAGAAATAAATAAAGATGGAGAATGGAACTGTATAGTTGCCANATTAATTTAGTTTTTAAGGAGAAATAGAACAATGCATAAATTTTTTACTCCTAAAGAAAATTTTATAGATAGTAAGGCTAAAATTTTAGGTGATGATGTAAAACATCTATACAAGGTATTAAGGCTTAATGAAGGGGATAAAATAGTTTTAAATAATTGTGAAGGTGAAGAATTCTTATCTACAATAGAATCCATAACTAAGCAGGAAGTTATTGTAGCTATAGATGAAAAACTTAAAATTAATAATGAAAGCAGAATTAAAATTCACTTGTTTCAAGGCCTGCCAAAGGCTCAAAAAATGGATTTAATAGTTCAAAAGGGCACTGAGCTAGGTCTTTTAGAATTTATACCAACTATAACAGAAAGAGTTGATATAAAGCTTAAGGGGGACTTTAAAAAGTTAGATAGGTTAAATAGAATAGCCTTAGAGGCTGCAAAACAAAGTAAGCGAACAGTAATACCTAAAGTAGTAGCGCCAATAAGTTTTAAGGAAGCTGTTGAAAAACTAAAAACTATGGATTTAACAATAGTACCCTATGAAAATGCAGAGGATTTTGGAATAAAAACATTGTTTAGAAAATTAAATAGTGAATTGGGAGATAAAATTTCTGAGATAAAAAATATTGGAATACTAGTAGGTCCAGAAGGCGGCTTTGAAGCAGAAGAAATAAGTGAACTTAAAGATAATGGAGCATATATAGTAACATTAGGAAAAAGAATATTAAGAACAGAAACAGCAGGGTTTGTTTGTGCTTCATTAATTA
>JGI24707J26582_10001209_pt1 | contig 20541 bp, 18 predicted proteins | sample BioPla1DNA1_FD_26582 | JGI IMG/M metagenome (IMG submission 26582)
GAAAGTTATGGCTTGAGATACTGCTGAAACTTGCTGTATTTAATCTCTTTCTGTGGCCGGCCTGGAGTTTTGCGAAGGTTTTTCTGCCGCCATCATTCACTGAAGGCGCCATGGTTATTCTGGCGGGGATCGTTTTGCAGGTGTTCTTTGTAATATATGATATATTGTTTACAGCATGGATAAGATATTATTTTGAAAAGATTGCACCAAAGGTCAGGAAATCTTGATTAGTTGATTGGATGTTGTCACCTTGCTACCAGCTGCGGCATATATTGTCGCAGTTTTTTAGCAGTAACAAGTGGAATTAAGGACATTGTATGTCAACAAAAAGATTCTTCGCCAACGCCTAGAAAGACAGAGGGAGATACTATAAATAATATATATTGTGTTTATGCAACAAGAGGAGATTTTAATGAACAATAGAGCATTACGTGTTCTTGAATACGATAAAATTATGAAAATGCTAAGTGAAAGAACGGTTTCTGCACTTGGAAGATCATATATTGAGAGTTTGAAGCCTGTTTCAGACTATTATGAAGTACAGGACAGACTTAAGGAAACCAGTGATGCTGCAGCTTATTTATGGCGAAAGGGAGGCGCCCCCTTTGGGGGAATCCATGACATCCGTGGATCGCTAAGACGGGTTGAAATCGGGTCAACCCTGAGCATATCCGAGCTGTTAAAAACTGGAGATGTCCTGCGCTGTGGAAGGGTTATAAAACAATTTCTCACCAATGATGTGCCTGCTGACTGGGAAGGTAATACAGCTTTAGAACTGGGGCGTCAGATTACAGTATTTAAGCATGTAGAGGACGCAATTTCAAACGCAATAATAAGTGAGGAAGAAATATCTGACCGCGCCAGCCCTGAACTGTTCTCCATAAGAAAGAGTATCCGGCAGAAGCAGGATGGTATAAAAGACAAGCTGTCTGCTATTATCCGTTCCAATGAATACAAAAAGATAATGCAGGACGCTGTTGTTACCATAAGGGGCGACCGTTATGTCATTCCGGTTAAGCAGGAATTCAAAAGCCAGGTTCCGGGGTTGGTTCATGACATGTCTGCATCAGGAGCGACTGTTTTTATAGAACCGCTGTCTATAGTTGAAGCTAATAACGAGATTAAGGCTCTGCTAATTAGAGAGCAGCATGAAATTGAGCGTATTTTGGAAGAGCTTTCAGCCAAAGTAGCAGAGATTAGAGTAGAGCTTGGTATTAATGTTGATATATTGTCCAGGCTGGACTTCATGTTTGCCAAGGCAAAGCTTTCCCGTGATATGAATGGTATCTGCCCGCATCTTACAGATAAAAGACAAATAAAAATAAAACAAGGCAGACACCCGCTTCTGGACAAACATAAAGTAGTGCCGATTGACATTGAGCTGGGCTATGAGTTTACCACATTAGTAATTACAGGGCCAAACACCGGTGGAAAGACTGTAACACTTAAAACCGTGGGACTATTTGTGCTGATGCTTCAATCCGGCTTGCATATTCCTGCTAAAGAAGGCAGTGAATTTGGCATTTTTGGAAGTGTTTATGCCGATATCGGTGACGAACAGAGTATAGAACAGTCCTTAAGTACTTTTTCTTCTCACATGAAAAACATTGTATATATTTTGGATAAAGCAGATGAGGACTCGCTGGTTTTATTTGACGAGCTTGGTGCAGGAACAGATCCTACAGAGGGGGCAGCGCTGGCTATGGCCATACTGGAGGGGCTTACCAAAAGAGGTATTTGCACCATGGCAACCACCCACTACAGTGAATTGAAAATCTATGCAATGACAACAAAAAATGTTCAAAATGCATGCTGTGAGTTTGATGTTGAGACGCTTCGTCCCACATACAGGCTTCTGGTGGGTGTTCCGGGAAAAAGCAACGCCTTTGCTATATCCCAGAAGCTGGGTCTGGATGCTCATATAATTTATAAGGCAAAGGAATATTTAACCCAGGATAATATCCGCTTTGAAGATGTTCTTTCCGATATAGAGAAGAACCGGACACAGGCCGAGAAGGAAAAAGATGAGGCTGCGATACTTAAGAGTGAAATTGAAAAATTGAAGATAGAAATCAAAAAGGAAAAGGAAAGGATAAATAAAGAGAAAAGCAATATTATTGCAAAGGCGAAGGAAGAAGCCCGTGCAATAGTAATGAATACAAGATATGAATCAGAAGAACTTCTTGATCGTTTAAAGGAGCTATATAAGCAAGGGATTGATGCAAATAACGAAAAGAGTCTACAGGAAGCCAGGGCAGGGATTCGCAATCTTGATAATATAGAAGGCGGATTGGTTGAGTCCTTTGATATAAATGAAAATCATGAAGCCCCAAAGGATTTAAAACCCGGAGAGACTGTATTAATGCTCAATCTCAACCAAAAAGCAACTGTGCTTGATGAGCCTGATTCTGATGGACAGGTGATGGTACAGGCAGGTATAATGAAGGTTAAAGTCAATACTAAGCAGCTAAAGCGTGTAGATGAGCAAAAGGAGTCTCTTGAGAAATTAAGTAGAGTTAGGGTAGCAGGAGTAAAAGCTTCAGCTGTCAAGCTTGAACTGGATTTGCGCGGACTCAATGTGGAGGAAGCCATTGAAAAGGTAGACAAATACATTGATGACGCCGTTATCGCAGGACTTCATGAGGTCTCAATAATTCACGGGAAAGGTACCGGAACACTGCGAAAAGCCATTCATATCCATTTTAAAGGTCATTCCCATGTTGCGGCATACCGCTTGGGTAAGTACGGTGAAGGCGACACCGGAGTTACGGTAGTTGAACTTAAATAAGGAGCAAATAAGAAATGCACGGATTAGGAACCATAGTAAATGTCATTGCAATAATAATAGGCGGGATTATTGGGATCGTTCTAAAAAAAGGCATACCTGAAAAATTTAAAACTACTATTATGCAGGCTATCGGTCTCGCAGTAATTATTGTGGGAATTTCGGGAACTCTACAGGGCGTATTTACGGTAACAGAGCAAGGAAAGCTTGACAGGAATTACATAACAGGAATGATATTATGTCTGGTAATAGGAAGCCTAATTGGTGAAGCCATAAAAATTGAGGAAGGCCTTGATAAAATGGCTATCTGGTTTCAAAACCGTTTTGCAGGTAAGGAATCCAATTTTGCCAAAGGTTTTGTGACTGCAAGTCTGGTTTATGTTGTAGGTGCCATGGCCATTGTAGGCTCTTTGGAGGACGGACTTTACGGGAAAATCGACATTCTCCTTGCCAAGTCCATGCTTGATGGTATCAGCGCCGTTGTCTTTTCGGCTACATTAGGTATTGGTGTTGTTTTTTCCGGTTTATCGGTATTAGTATACCAGGGAGCGATTACAGTTTTAGCCGGTGTCTTAAAGCCGCTCTTAAGCGATGTTGTAGTATCACAGATGTCGCTGGTTGGAAGTGTCCTGATTTTAGCCATTGGTTTTAATCTGCTTGAAATAAAGAAATTTAAGGTTGGAAACATGCTTCCGGCAATTTTTATTCCACTTCTATATTCATTTATCTATGGGATTATTGCGCCGCTATTACAATGAACAACAGAAAAAATGGGATTTGCTCTGGCCAGATTTTATCTGTATAATTGTATAAGCACTTTAATGTAGTAAAGTTAGATTTTATATATGAGGAGAGACGACTATGAAGAAACTTTTATTAGGCAACGAGGCTATTGCCCGCGGTGTCTACGAGGCAGGGGCGACGGTAGCGACAGCATATCCCGGAACACCCAGCACCGAGATTACTGAAAATATCGCAAAATATGATGAGATTTATTCCGAATGGGCGCCCAATGAGAAGGTAGCCCTGGAGGTTGCTATAGGGGCATCATATGCCGGTGCGAGAGCTACATGCGCAATGAAGCATGTAGGTTTGAACGTAGCTGCAGATCCTCTGTTTACAGCATCTTATACCGGTGTAAACGGCGGATTGGTTATATTTGTCGCTGATGATCCCGGTATGCACAGCTCCCAGAATGAGCAGGATACAAGAATAATTGCAAGAGGTGCAAAAGTTCCTGTTATCGAGCCATCAGACAGTGAAGAATGCAAGAATTTCACAAAAGAAGCATTCAAAATAAGTGAGGAGTTTGATGCACCTGTTATTGTGCGTCTTACAACAAGAATTGCCCACTCCCAGGGAATTGTTGAGTTACAGGACAGGGAGAACTGTGAATTAAAGCCCTATGTTAAAAATCCGGCCAAATATGTAATGATGCCGGCGATGGCAAGGCGCAGACATGTTTCGGTAGAGGAGCGAATGGCAAAGTTAAGAGAATACTCAGAAAACTCTTCACTGAACAGAATCGAATGGGGAGACAGGAAAATTGGAGTAATCACTGCCGGTATTGCTTATCAGTATGCCAGAGAAGCTTTTGGAGATGTGTCATATCTAAAGATTGGAATGGTTTATCCCTTGCCTGAAAAACTAATTAAAGAATTTGCATCACAAGTCGAAACTCTCTACGTAATAGAAGAATTAGAGCCGTTTATAGAGAATCAGTGCCGCCTGATGGGGCTGAATGTAACAGGCAAAGACAAGCTTCCTGTTATAGGGGAGTACAGTGCTGCTCTTATTAAAGAGAAGATATTTGGAGAGACTTCAGAAAAACTTAATGATATACAGATTGAAGTACCTGGAAGGCCTCCGGTGTTATGCGCAGGGTGTCCTCACCGTGCTACATATTATGTACTGAAAAAGCTTAAGCTAACAGTTTCCGGCGACATTGGATGTTATACCCTCGGAGCTCTTGCCCCATTGGAATCGGTTGACACTACTGTTTGTATGGGTGCAAGTGTAGGGGTTGCCCTTGGCATGGAAAAAGCCAGAGGCGCTGAGCAAAGTAAGAAGACCGTCGCTGTAATAGGCGATTCTACCTTTATTCATTCAGGAATTACCGGTTTAATTGATATGGTCTACAACAACAGTAAGGGAACTGTTATTATATTGGACAATTCCATAACAGGTATGACAGGTCATCAGCATAATCCAACCACCGGATTTAACATAAAGGGTGAACCTGCAAAGCAGGTAGATCTGGTTAAACTTTGCCATGCTGTTGGCGTAGACAGGGTTAAAGTATGTGATCCCTTCAATTTAAAAGAGTTTGAGCAGATTGTTAAGGAGGAAGTCGCAGCCGACGAGCTTTCAGTAATAATTGCCCAAAGACCATGCGCACTCTTAAAATATGTAAAATTCGGCCCTGTTTTAACAATTAATCAGGATAAATGCACCAAATGCCGTATGTGTATGAAGCTAGGCTGCCCTGCAATTGTTGACAGGGATGATCACATTGAGATAAATCCTACTCAATGTGTAGGTTGTGATCTTTGTCCAAGAGTATGCAAATTTAATGCAATAGAGAAGGCAGGTGGCCAGAATGAATAATACAAGTATTATGATTGTAGGAGTAGGTGGACAGGGAACGCTGCTTACCAGCCGCATCCTGGGAGATGTAGCATTAAGCTCAGGAGTTGATGTTAAGGTTTCTGAGGTCCATGGAATGTCCCAGCGTGGAGGAAGTGTTGTAACCTATGTTAAAATGGGTGAAAAAATCTTTTCTCCTGTTATAGAAAAGAATGAGGCAGATATTATTTTATGCTTTGAAAAACTTGAGGCTCTCAGATGGATTGACTATGCGAAAAAGGATGCAACAATTATTATCAATACTCAAAGAATAGATCCAATGCCGGTAATAACAGGCAAGGCAAAGTATCCTGAGAACATAATTGAGAGAATTAAAGACAATTATAAAAAAGTAGTTGATGTTCCGGCACTTGATATGGCAGAAAAATGCGGGAATATTAAGACCGCAAATGTTGTAATGATTGGCGTTATGGCTCAATGTACGGAAATTGACAAAGAGATTTGGTTAAAAGCCGTAGAAAAGACAGTGAAACCGCAATTTGTTGACGTTAATATTAAAGCCTTTAATTTAGGGTACGATTTTGCAAGGGATTGTTTTATTTAACAGTTTGAACAGATTGTATTTACGCTTATCCATGAGGGCGAAATCTGATTGGACGTGAACTTTTATACGCTAATAAACAGATACATAAGAGCATGATTTTTGGAGGTAGACATGAAAAACAGGCGGGTTACCCGAATTATGGCATCATATTTCCTTATTATCGTATTTGTTTTCTTTTCATTTGCCCCCGGGGTAATAAGTTCAAACGCATTAACAAATATAGTGAATGCTGCTGATTATACAGGAAGGAAGCAACCCGGCAACCTTTATTCCATTAACAACGGCCTTAACAGTGTAGACCGTTTTCCGGTTGTTGAGACACCCGATGTGGAGCTTAAGCTTGTCGAGAGGGTTGAAAGATATAATGAACAGGCAGACGAAATAATAGAAACCTATGCCATAAAAATTAATGACAGAATTATTGGCTATCTTCTTTATGATTCATACATCTTTAATAACGGTGACTTATACTATTACCTGAAATACGAGCCTGAGGGTTTAAATCCCAGGACTATAAGCCTTATGCTTCCCTTCGTCTTTGACGAATATGACTTAAGAACGATTGAGTATCCAGAGGGCCTGGATCAAACAAAATCAGTTATCGGGGTATATGAGGGCCAAAATACTGACAGTGAACTTCTCAGCACTTTAGAGCCCGGTTCTGTTTATATTGATTCTGCTACTATGAACGGCTTTTTCAGTTACAGCAGTATATATGAGAAAGGCACCAATAATATCCGGAAAGAATTGTATGAAAAGGCTGAGAACATTCAAATAAACAGTAATGGTATTAAGGTAACACTTCCCGCCGCTGAGAATTCTTTTTCCGAGCAATGGGGAATTATCTCAAAAACAAAACTTGTTGACTGGGATGATGCAACAGCTGTAGACGCTGTTAAGGTAGGGGATTTGAGCCGGGTAAGAAAATGGGGCGGTGACGGCCAGTATTATTTCTTACCCTACGGATATGCGCCATATAGTGCTAATGGCTTCTACAGAAACAGTGCAAATCATATCGGAAACAAATATNTGGGTATTGAAGGTCGTTTCTTTGAGAACTATGCCTATGTCACTATTGATACATTAATAAAAACGCAGAATTCAGACGGATTTTGGGGAACCGATCCTATGGCTGTGGGACTGTACGAGAACTATAAAGTGGGAGCTGGTTTCTTTGACACAAGATGGGATACAGAGGCTGCGTTGTCGCTTCTCAGAGGTTACAGAAGGTTTAATGAACCTCAGTTCTTAAGAGCAGCCAATAAATTTGCTGAATTCTACTGTGATTTTGCTGTTTCTAATGCCTATCAGACGAAAAATCAAGGGATTTTAGTCTATGACTACGGGTTTGATGCCACTCCGGGTATAAAAACCCATGTGTCCTTAAACCACCTGGTTAACGAAATGAACTTCTTATTTGAAATGTACTTCAGCACAGCAAAATACGAATATCTTCAGGTAGCAAAGCGTATTCTGACAGGAATATCCGACACGGCAGAAGAATGGGTCAATAAAGAGACCGGGGACTTATTCTACGGTTATTACGGTGACGGTAAATACGATGTGGAGGATTATCCGACCCTTACACTAGATGATTTACGCTATGCACAGGTGTTAATAACTACTTTATATTCAAATGAAGATCCGAGCATAAAAATGCTTACAAGAATAAAGGAAGAATATTTAACGGGAAAAGGGATAGTCCACTGAGAGGAGAATGGTTATGTTTAATGAAAAGCTTGTAGAAGGTCTTGGAAAGTCGTCCATGATACGGGCCATGTTTGAAGAGGGAGCCCGCTTAAAAAAGATATACGGGGACGATAAGGTTTATGATTTCAGCCTTGGAAATCCTGAACTGGAACCGCCTGTTAAGGTCATAGAAACCCTTAAGAAATATGTTAACAGCAGAGAGCAGGGGCTTCATAAATACATGAACAATGCAGGTTTTCCTGATGTAAGACTGAAGGTGGCTGCTTATCTCCAGAAAAAGAGTGGTATTTCCCTTGATGAGAATAATATCATCATGGTATGCGGGGCTGCTGCAGGTCTGAATGTGACTCTAAAAGCTCTTTTGAATCCGGGAGAGGAAGTTATTGTGCTGGCACCATTCTTTGTAGAGTATGGAACCTATATTGAGCAAGCAAGTGGGAAAACAGTAATTGTTAATACAATAAAGGATAGTTTTCAGATTGATGTGGATGCAATTGAAAAAGCAATAACTGATAAGACAAAGGCCATTATTATAAATTCTCCCAATAATCCTACAGGGGTTGTTTACAACAGGGAATCCCTGGAGAGGCTTAATAAAGTTTTAGAGAAAAAAGAGGCGGAACTGGGAATAAGTATTTTTGTTATTTCTGACGAGCCATACGTAAGTCTGGTTTATGATGGAATAGAAGTACCAAACACTCTGTCAGTATTTAACAAGAGCATTTCTATAAACTCTTTCAGTAAATCATTGGCTCTGCCCGGTGAGAGAATTGGATATATTGCAGCAAGCAGCAGAATACCTGATGTTGGGACGCTGATTTCAGTAATGGTTACCTTAAACCGTACTTTAGGCTTTGTTAATGCGCCTTCACTTTTTCAGAAGGTCATTGCCGACAACCTTGATGTAGCTGTAGACACTGAAAGCTACAAGAAAAAGCGTGATTTGCTTTATAACCATCTGACTAAAATTGGCTTTAAGTGCATAAAGCCCGACGGAGCATTCTATTTATTTGTAAAAGCACCTGTTGAAGATGATGTTGAATTCTGTCGTGTGGCTGCAAAATATAATATATTGATTGTTCCCGGCAGTGGCTTTAGAGGTCCCGGATATGTAAGAATAGCTTACTGTGCAGANACGGGAATGATAGAAAGAAGTCTTGAAGCTTTTACAAAGCTGGCTGAGGAATATGGGTTAAGTTAAAACAGTAACAAAAGAGGCATCGTACGATGCCTCTTAATATTTCTTTTAATATTAGCCGAGAATTTTCTTCAGATCTGCTTCCGGTGTGCTTATGGGGGTCAAACCAAATTTCTCAACCAATACATTAAGAACAGTGGACGAGAAGAAGGCTGGGATTGAGGGTCCAATATAAATATTCTTAATTCCCAGTGCCAATAGTGTCAGTAAAACACAAACGGCCTTTTGCTCATACCATGAGAGCACCAAAGTAAGAGGAAGGTCATTAACACCACAATCAAATGCCTTTGCAAGAGCAAGGGCTACCTGGATTGCCGAATACGAATCATTACATTGTCCCATATCCATAATACGAGGTAATCCACCGATGGAACCAATGTCCAGATCGTTAAAACGGAACTTTCCGCATGCAAGGGTCAGGATAACGGTATCTTTAGGTGTCTGGGTTACAAAATCGGTATAATAATTTCTTCCGGGCTTAGCGCCATCACAACCCCCGACTAAGAAGAAGTGTTTGATTGCTCCGGCTTTGACGGCGTCTATAATCTTGTCGGCCACTCCTAAGACGGTATTTCTGGCAAAGCCTGTCATCAGTTCGGTGCCACCGTTGATACCTGTCATAACTTTATCTTCTTTATATCCACCTAATTCAAGAGCTTTTTCAATTACCGCAGAAAAATCCTTTGTGCCGTCTGGCTTACTGTCAACATGAATGAGTCCGGGATAAGCCACTACCGCGGTTGTAAACACTCTGTCAGAGTATGTGTCCTTAGGCGGCATAAGGCAGTTTGTCGTAAACAGGAATGCTCCGGGAACATCTTTGAATTCCTTTTGTTGATTCTGCCATGCTGTTCCGAAGTTGCCTTTTAAATGTTTATACTTTTTAAGTTCCGGATATCCATGAGCAGGAAGCATTTCGCCATGTGTGTAAATATTAATACCTTTACCTTCGGTCTGTTCAAGCAGCATTTTAAGATCAAGAAGATCATGGCCGGAGACTACAATAAATGGTCCCTTCTCTACAATGGTTGTAACCTTAGTAGGAACGGGATGACCATAAGCAGACGTATTTGCATCGTCGAGAAGCTCCATACATCTTAAATTAATTTTTCCGAATTCCATCAGAAGTTCAAGCCATTGTTCAACAGAATATTCTTCTCCAAGGGCTCTCATGCCTTTATGGAACCAGTTGTTAACATCCTGATCTTCCTTACCCAAATGATAAGCATGATATGCATATGCAGCCATACCACGAAGTCCTAAAAGCAGAGTTGAGCGCAAAGAAACAATATCAGGGTTACCTGACCACAAAGATTCGGAGGGCAGGTTTTCGGCTCCCCCAAGTCTGTTCTTTTCATCTTCAATACGAAATTTTAATGCGTCTACCGAATCGGGATCGAAATTAACATTTGTAATTGTTGTGAAAAGACCTTCCATCATAAGGACATCAGCTTCCTTGGAAGACTTTTTTTCTGTTGCACGGGCCAGTCCTACAAGTGCGCAGGTTAATTCATCCTGTTTGTTTGACACAGTAGCATTTTTGCCGCATACACCGGCCACTGTACAACCTTTTCCTCCTGCTGTTTGTTCACATTGAAAACAAAACATAGACATAAATTGTACCTCTCTTTTCTTTTATTAATTCGAAATTCCTGGAATATTTGTAAATGATGACAATAGCTTATATAGTGTATTACCACAGTTTAGTGTTCAATAAACTATTAACTCTTAATTCTCTATGATTTGACCATCAGTGGTTACTGTAATAACACTCCAGGGTATCATTTTTCCGCTTTTTATCAAAGCATTTTTAACAGCATTGCTGATACCGCCGCAGCAAGGAACTTCCATTCTCAGTACAGTAACGCTCTTTATATTGTTATAGCTGAGAATTGCAGCAAGTTTTTCTGAATAGTCAACTTCATCAAGTTTTGGGCAGCCAATTATGGTAATCTTATTACGAATAAAATCCTCATGGGTGTTTGCATAAGCAAATGCGGTACAGTCTGCCGCTACCAGTAAATGAGCATTTTCAAAATATGGCGCCTGAGGTGAAACCAGCTTAATCTGACATGGCCATTGACGCAGCTGAGATTCAGGTCTAACATTATATCTTGCGGAATGGTCAGGAACATATGCTGCAGGTTTTCTCTCTATAGCCCGGGCGTTAGAACCAGGACAACCGCATGCCAAAGGCATAGCCGGTGAAGTTTTTTCCTCAGCCTTTTGCAACATGGCCTTTTCCATATTTGCTTTTACAGCTTCTTCGTCAAAGGGATCAGCTTCACGTTCTTCCATGGTAATCGCACCTGTGGGGCATTCGGGCAGGCATGCTCCTAAGCCGTCACAGTATGACTCTGAGATAAGCTTAGCTTTACCGTCAATCAGCTGCAAAGCTCCCTCGGCACAGGCAGAAATACATATTCCACAGCCATTACATTTTTCTTCATCAATTTTTATTATAGTTCTTTTCACTAAATTATACCTCCGTTTCTTAGTTAAAGAATAATTCTTCGTGTCTTTACTTCAATTATAGAGTGTAATTTATAAAAAATCGGTTGCCATGGCAACAAAATTTAAGACTTTCGATAAAATTTTTATAAAAATTGAATTGATATAACATCAACAATTCTTTCCTTGTTAAAAGATTAAAAAAATATTATGATTATGTTATAGATACTTTTGAATGAAATAAGCATGAAAAAAACGGGGGATAATATGATAAAGTATCGCGAGGGTTATGAAATTGACTACATACGTCTCATAGAACTTCTTGCTGAGGCAGGGCGGGATGATGTACCGACAGATTTTAAGCATCTTTCCGATATGGTAGAAAATTTGAAAATTGTTGTGACCGCATGGGACTTTGACTATATGGTAGGATTCGCCAGTCTGTCCGGCGACGAAGAAATTANCGGAAAGATAAATGTGATGGTAGACAATGAATATAAGAATCAGGGTATTGAAAAAGAGCTTAAAACGAGAATAGATAGTTCCCTCGCTTCGAGTTTTCAATAATTATAGACCGGTTTGTAATCTCTGATTATAATTATCAGATGTGAGGATATAAAAATGCTGTTTCCATTATCACTAATGTCATTATCTGTCTCATTAGTCATCGTAGTTATTTCTTGTTTCTTCATGGCAAAATTCCGTCATATTTATGATAGAATCAAAATACCTTTGGCAATATTCACGGTAATTGCAGGGCTTATACTATATACAATCGGATATATTCCCACTGATTCCAATGAACCGCTTGAGGTTTTTTCTGCAGCTTTTCTTGCCTTATTCAGTACCTGCAGAATTTTTATTATGGAAAGCGATTTTTCTGATTTAAATGAGATTGTTTTGAATAATGGCTTCTATACTTTTTCTCTTAGTCTGGTACATATTTTGGGAGCACTTCTTACAATAATGACTATCTTGTCTGCTTTTGGAATCAAATTTCTATCCCGTTTAAAGCTTCTGTTTGGGAACAGTCAGCAAACGTATATTTTTCTGGGGTTTAACGGGGAATCTTTAAATCTCATAAAGAGTCTTAAAGCCGGAGGAAAGTCACGATGCTTTATTGTAGTTGAAAGTCTGCAGGATGGAGAAGAGGACGGAGACCTTCTGCTAAAACTAAGAGAAGATCGCTTTATACTTATAGATGCTGTATGGCAGGACTTAACAGGTATGAAAAAGCTGCGTATTCCAAAAAGACTATTAAACAGGGAACTTCATATATTTGCTTTATCAAGCAATGAAAGCATAAACGCAAGGGTGATTCTTGCATTTCTCAAGCAGGCTCAGACCGGTAAAATGGATGAAAACAAAATTAAATTCTATGTGAACACTACTGACGAGAGTGCAGAGAAGTATTTTGAAATTGTAAACAAAGAAAAGAATACAGATTTTGAGGTTAAGACGTTCAGCATTCCGGATATTACCGCAAGACAATTATTTGAAACCTATCCGATACATGATTATTTGCCTATGGATACAAAACTGGCAAAGGCATTATCAGGCTTTACAATATTTATTGCCGGGTTTGGTCCGGTTGGTATGGAGATATTGCGAAAAAGTATCTATCTGGGGCAATTTATAGGCGGGGATTACAGAGCTGTTATAACTGACGGAGAAATGACAAAAAAACGGGGATTTCTATATAACAAATATCCGGGACTCAAAAACAACTATCATATAGAAACCTGTGAGGCGGTGCCTGGATCGGAGGAATTCTATCAGGCTCTTGAAAGTAATATAAATACAATGAATTATATAGTAGTTGCGTTGGACAATGATAAGCTTAACATTGAAACAGCTATAGAGATTCAGAGATTGGTAAACAGAAGCCGGGCTGATAAAAATCCTATTATTGCAGTACATATTACAAATAACGAGGACTATGCGTATCTGGAAAAATCAATGCTGCTGCCTGACGTCAGATTTTTCGGGAGATGCTCGGATATTTTCACAGAGAATATCATCATCAATGAGATAATGGATAGTATGGCCAGAAAAATGAACGCTCTTTTTAACAGTTTGTATAATATCGAGCCGGCCGATAACTGGAGGGATCTTGATGTTTTCACAAAGGAGTCGAATCGTTCGGCGGCTTCAAATATAGCCACAAAACTGCGTCTCTTAAATCTCGGGATGAGGGAAAAGACAGGTGACAACAATAGACCGGCCGTTAATCTTTCGGAGTATCTGACCGGGGAAAGACTGGAAAATCTTTCAAAACAGGAGCATTTACGATGGAATGCATTTCATTTTGCATCAGGTTGGGTAACATGGCCCCTGAACCAGACGGGCAACGCTAAAAAGGCGAAAGATTTAATAAACAGACGCCATGCTTGTTTAGTTTCATGGGAGGAATTGGAGGAAGTAACGCTGAGATTTAATCAAATACCGTCTTATCAGGATCTGGACCGCGAACAGGTTAAAAATATTCCGATGATTATTGAGCATGCAGGCTATGAGGTCTATGAGAGAAATTAGCTTTTAACCTATACACAAAAATAACCTTATGTTATATTATTATTGTTGAATTTATTATAGATGGAGGAACATACAATGAAACACATCAAAACCATTAATAAATCTACCTTAAATAAGGAGATACAAAAAGCGGGCTGCGGCGAATGCCAGACTTCATGCCAATCAGCATGCAAGACATCATGCACAGTAGCAAATCAGAAGTGCGAGAGAAAGTAAATGCCGTATAAGAATAAAATAAATTGCTTATTTTGCGGAAGGGCTGCAAAGCCCTTCTTGTTGTGTTCTTTTTTTGCAAATATTTATGGAGGAAATTTATGATACATGCCTTTAAAATCCATGGAGAGAATATAGTATTAGATGTTATGAGCGGTGCTGTTCATTTGCTTGACGACATTGCCTGTGATGTTTTAGGCTGCTATGACTCTGATGGAACCCTTAACCCTAACAAACTCAGAGAGCTTACCAAATATGATGAAACACAAATTAACGAAGCTATCGTAGATATTGAATATTTAATAGATAACAAATTGCTGTTTGCTGAAGATCCCTATACCGAGATGTTGCCTGTCTGGACAAAACAGACGGTGGTAAAAGCTCTGTGTTTACATATAGCCCATGATTGCAATTTAAGATGCAGCTATTGTTTTGCAGGTACTGGCGAGTATATGGGGCATCGTTCGCTGATGAGCCTTGAAGTGGGAAAGAAAGCTGTTGATTTTCTGATCGAAAACTCAGGTAACAGAAGAAATCTTGAAGTTGATTTTTTTGGGGGAGAACCCCTTATGAACTTTGATGTTGTAAAAGGTATAGTCGAATATGCAAGAGAGAAGGAAAAAGAATCGAACAAGAATTTCAGGTTCACCATCACCACCAACGGAATACTCCTTGATGAAGAGAAACGCGCCTATATAAATGAGAATATGCATAATGTGGTGCTGAGTCTCGATGGCCGGAAAGAAATAAATGATGAAGTCAGAAAACGCATCGACGGCAAAGGCTCATATGACCGGATTCTTCCTCTGATAAAAAAGATGGTGGATGAAAGAGGCGAAAAAGACTATTATGTCCGGGGGACATTCACCCGTAAAAATCTTGATTTTGGCGCTGATGTGCTACATTTGGCCGATTTAGGATTTGATCAGATATCTGTTGAACCGGTAGTTGCCGCAAAAGATTCAGGGCTGGATATACGAAATGAAGATTTAAAGGCTGTTTGCGACGAATATGAACGTTTGGCAAAGGAATATGTTGACCGCAGAAAAAATGGACAATGGTTTAATTTCTTTCATTTCATGATTGATTTGGAGGGAGGACCCTGTATAGCAAAACGTCTGAGAGGCTGCGGCTCCGGTACAGAATATCTGGCAGTAACTCCCGAGGGGGAACTTTACCCCTGCCATCAGTTTGTAGGCCATAAAGAATTTAATCTGGGAAATGTTTTTGACGGATTGAATGGAAATCCAATCAGGGAAATCTTTAGTGATACAAATGTGTACACTAAACCCCAATGTAATTCCTGCTGGGCAAAATTCTACTGCAGCGGCGGATGCGCCGCGAATGCCTGGCAGTTTAACAAGGATATTAAAATACCTTACGAAATAGGCTGTGAGCTTGAGAAAAAAAGGGTTGAGTGCGCTCTGTGGATAAAAGCACAGGAGTTTGTTGACTCGTAAGAGAAATAAGACTTATAATACTTAAGAATACTTAAAAGGTATGAATAAGAAAGAGAAGGAGGAAGCTCCACATGAATGATAACAGGACCTTTAAATTATTTGTCATAGTCCTTATCACAGTAATCATATGTGTACTTGCTTTTACAGGACTTGGTCCGGCTGATTCGAGAATTATCAAAGGTGTCAATGACATCCGTACTGGCATAGATATTCGTGGAGGTATTAGTGCAATTTTAGAGCCTGTTTATCCTAACGGTTCGGAAGGGCGGAATATTAAACAGGATTTGGAGAGCTCCCAGAGCATTATAGAAGACAGATTGGATGCACAAGGTATTTATGATAAAAGCATAAATATTGACGCAACTAATAACCGGCTGGTTATTGATATTCCCTGGGCTGCCAATGAAACTGAGTTTGATCCCAGAAAAGCGTTGGAAGACTTAGGAAGTACAGGAGCTCTTACTTTCCAGGAAGTCGATGATGAGGATTTCTATACTCCTCCTGAAGATCTTGTGCCTACAGGCAGAATTGTGCTTTCGGGTGAGGATGTTCAAACAGCATCAAGCTTTCAAGATCCAACAACCCAACAGTATATGGTCCTGTTAAAACTTAAACCATCAGGTGTGGATAAATTTTCAAAGGCTACGGGAGAGAATATAGGTAGGCCGATAGCCATTTTTATAGACGATATTTGCATATCCGCACCAAGAGTCGATTCACAGATTACATCCACCGAAGCCACCATAACGGGAAACTTTACCTTTGAATCTGCAAAAGCTCTGGCGGATAAAATACGCTTTGGTGCGCTTCCTACAAAGCTGGAACCGGTTAAGGTTGATGCTATCAGTGCTCAACTTGGTCAGGGAGCTTTAGAAGTTGCAATTAAAGCAGGAATTGTTGCATTTATTCTGGTTTGTTTATTTATGATATTTTATTACAGGCTGCCCGGCCTCATCTCATGTGTGGCATTATCGGGTCTGATAGCCCTCCAGATTCTTACACTTGCAAACTTCAATATATCAGTAACATTGCCCGGTATCGGAGGTATTATTCTCTCCATTGGTATGAGTATCGATGGTAATGTTGTTATATTCGAAAGAATTAAAGAGGAACTAAGAGAAGGGAAGAGCTTAAGAGCTTCTATTGATTCGGGCTTTAAGCGGGCATTTGTAGCGATACTGGACTCAAATGTAACTACTATTATGACTGCAATTGTATTGTACCTTTTGGGTTCAGGTGCTGTAAGAGGTTTTGGAGTCACATTGTTCTTCGGTACATTGTTTAGTTTCTTCTCCGCTGTTACAGCATCAAAAATGATGCTTCAAGGTTTTTCAGCCTTTGGTTTCGCAAAGAATAAATGGCTCTTTGGCTTGAATGGAGGGAAGCAAATTGAAGAGGTTTAGTTTTGTAGAAAACAGGAAATATGCATTTATATTTAGTATTGCTCTATTCATTTTTTTCGTTGTTATGCTGGTTATTAACGGTGTAGCCTTAGATATAAGCTTTAAGGGCGGAACAAGAATAATGATTGAGACCAAAGGTCAGATAGACCCAAATCGAGCCGAAGATCTGGTTGAAAGAGCCATAGGTAAAGATGTTACTACCAGTGTTATGGAAACTTTCAGCGGCAGTAATGATGAAAATCGGAAAGTAAACATGTTGCGGATAGATATTGCCGGCAATGAGCCTCTTACTGCTGAAGAAGAGGGAAAGGTTAAAGATGTTATTTCTCAAAATTTTGATGTGGTCTTAAACAGTCCAAATAATGAAAATGTCAGCATTACACCGACAATAGGCAGGGAGGCTCTAAAAAAAGGCGTTCTGGCTGTCGGAATATCGGTTATTCTTATACTTCTTTATGTAACCTGGAGATTCAGCACAATAGGTGGGTTTTCTGCGGCGGCATGTGGTATTTTAGCCCTTGCACATGACGTCGGAGTTATGTTTGGAGTTTATATAACATTAAAAATGCCGCTTAATGATATTTTTATTGCCACTGTGCTGACAGTAATAGGTTATTCTATTAATGACACTGTTATAATCTATGACAGGATTCGCGAGAATTCCAGGCTTATGCGGAAAACCGATTTGGGCAGTATAGTGGATGTAAGTATACATCAGTCTCTTAACCGGTCAATTAATACAATGGTGACCACATTGATTGCTGTTGTTATATTGCTAATTTTCTCGGTAAATAATAATATCAGTTCGCTGATTAATTTTAGCTTCTCACTGCTAATTGGTGTTATAACAGGAGCTTATTCCAGCATATTTCTTGCCGCACCTGTCTGGGTGCTATGGAAAGAAAGAAGGCAAAGGGCGGCTCTACAAAAATAATTGGTTTTCAGGGCGGGCAATCCCGTCCTTTTTCTGTTTTTTTATGTAATATGCTTGACTTTGAACCAGGCATATGATAATATTTTTATTGCTTTGCAGGCGTTTTTTTTTATGCGTAAATTAAATAGGTAAGCATTGGAGTGTTCAAAATGAGAGTAAGAATCACCATGGCTTGTAGTGAGTGCAAGCAGAGAAATTACGATACAAAAAAGAATAAGAAAAATAATCCTGACAGACTTGAAATGAACAAGTATTGTAGGTTCTGTCGTAAACACACAGCCCATAAGGAAACAAAATAAATCTAACAGGGAGTTGTAAAAATGACTGAACAAAAAGCAAAATTCGGCCAACGTGCAGGCAGATTTTTTAAGGAAATCCGTCTCGAAATGAAAAAGGTAATATGGCCAACAAAGCAGCAACTGTTAAACAACACTCTGACTGTGTTTGTAGCTTGTTTATTTATCGGAGCGGTTGTTTGGTTAGCAGATGCCGGACTAGGCATTATATTCAGGGCTGTTTTCGGAAAGTAAGAGACTAAAAGGAGGGCGGAACGAAAGTTACCGCTTTAGTATGTATGACAGAGGATGCAAAATGGTATGTTGTTCATACTTATTCTGGATATGAGAATAAGGTGAAAGCCAACATAGAAAAAATTGTTGAAAACAGAAAGATGCAGGACTATATTCTTGATATTGTAGTTCCCATGGAAGAACAAATCGAGATAAAAGACGGCAAGAAAAAGGCTACCCTTAAAAAGGTATTTCCCGGTTATGTTCTTGTTAAGATGGTTATGACTGACGACTCATGGTATGTTGTGAGGAATACCCGTGGTGTAACCGGATTTGTTGGTCCTGGATCCAAACCTGTGCCGTTATCTGACGATGAAGTTCGAATGATGGGTGTTGAACAAGTTGAGACCATTGTTGACTATGAAGTCGGTGACAGCGTCCGAGTCATAGATGGACCGCTTGAAGGATTCATCGGGACAGTTGAAGAGATCAGTCTCGATAAGAAAAAGGTCCGGGTCATGGTTTCGATGTTTGGAAGGGAAACCCCTGTAGAACTTGATTTTATCCAGATTATAAAACTTTAATTTGATTCTTTATGCGGATACACAAATAAGTGTATTTGCTATGGAATAGATTCCTGAGCGATTATCAGGAAAGATTACTGGGAGGTGGACTATATGGCAAAAAAAGTTTTGGGCTATATAAAATTACAGCTCGCTGCAGGAAAAGCGACTCCTGCTCCACCGGTTGGACCAGCCCTTGGCCAGCATGGCGTTAATATCATGGGATTCTGTAAGGAGTTCAATGAAAGAACGGCGAAAGATGCTGGGTTGGTTATTCCGGTCGTTATAACGGTTTACAGCGACCGTTCATTTTCGTTTATTACTAAGACTCCGCCCGCTGCCGTTCTTATTAAGAAGGCTTGCAAGATCGAAAAAGGGTCAGCAGTGCCTCAGAAGGACAAGGTAGCCAAGATTTCTAAGGAAGACGTAAGAAAGATTGCAGAAATGAAGATGGTCGATCTCAATGCTGCAAGTGTTGAAACCGCTATGAAAATGGTTGCTGGTACCGCAAGAAGTATGGGCGTTGTAGTTGAAGACTAATTTTAAATGCCCCGATAATGTGGGAGGGAGATTTCCCGCTAATGTTTTACCACAAAGGAGTGAAATGAAATGAAGAGAGGCAAGAAATATCTCGAAAGTCTGAAGCTTGTTGACAGAACAAAGTTGTACGATCCGGTAGAAGCTATAGATTTAGTACAAAAAACTGCTTCGGCAAAATTTGATGAAACAGTTGAAGCACACATTAAGCTTGGTGTTGACTCTCGTCACGCTGATCAACAGGTTAGAGGCGCGGTTGTTCTGCCCCATGGTACAGGAAAAACTGTAAGAGTTCTTGTGTTTGCTAAGGGTGAAAAGGCTACCGAAGCTGAACAAAACGGTGCAGATTATGTTGGCGCCGATGATCTTGTAACAAAGATTCAAAAAGAGAACTGGTTTGATTTTGATGTTGTTGTTGCAACCCCTGATATGATGGGTGTTGTAGGTCGCTTAGGCCGTGTTTTGGGTCCTAAGGGTCTTATGCCAAACCCTAAGGCAGGAACAGTTACTATGGATATCGCAAAAGCTATTGCAGATATTAAGGCAGGTAAAATTGAGTACCGTCTTGATAAGACCAATATTATCCATTGTCCTATTGGAAAGGTTTCCTTTGGAACTGAAAAATTGCACGACAATTTCCGTACACTTATGGAAGCTATTGTAAAGGCTAAGCCGGCTGCTGCAAAAGGTCAGTACCTGAAGAGCGTAACAATTACTTCCACCATGGGACCGGGTATCAAGATCAATCAACAAAAAGCTCTTGACTAATTAACATTGATACTGTAAAATACCCCATGTGATAATTTCATAATAACCGTAGACAGCAGGAATCCAGGGTCTCTGATTACAGAGAACGGGATATAACGTAAATCATCCTGCCGAGGTACTCATTGAAAGGTTAATAATACCCTTTCATAGTCTATGGTTGGATTATGAAAGGGTTTATTTTTTACATGAAAACAACAATGTTCCCGATTCCCGCCAGCAATCTTCGATTGCGTGGCGGGTGGGGTTCTAATTAACCATCAAGGAGGTGCACTAAATGCCCAGTGA
>JGI24707J26582_10001215_pt1 | contig 20499 bp, 17 predicted proteins | sample BioPla1DNA1_FD_26582 | JGI IMG/M metagenome (IMG submission 26582)
AATACTTGTTAAGGTTAATATTGTTAAGGATAATATAGTTTATTTGATACTTGTTAAATTAATAAAAGTACTTCCTCTTAGGATATGTATTTAAGATAAATATTTAAGATAAGTATTTAAGGGTAAGAAGAATTGGAATGACAAATATTTCTTGTTATATTTGGTAGAATATATTAGAATGTAGAAAGATGATATTTTATCGTTAAAAAATAAATAATTGAGAAAATTTATATAAAAAATCAAATATCAAATTTAAAAATAATTTCATTACAAAACAGGAGATGATTGAATGGCAACCTTAATTGATGGTAAAAAAATTTCTACACAAATTAAAGACGAACTAAAAGCGAAAGTAGAAGAATTACAGAAGCAGGGTACTTCTGTGACCCTAGCAGTGATACAAGTGGGAAATGATCCTGCCTCCACCGTATATGTAGGGAATAAGAAAAAAGCTTGTGAATATATCGGAATTAAGTCTTTAGCCTATGAACTACCAGAAACCACTACTCAGGAAGAACTCTTGGATTTGGTTAAAAAATTGAACGAGGATCCCGAGGTAAATGGGATTTTAGTGCAACTACCATTACCCAAGCATATCGATGAAAATTTAGTGATTCAAACAATATCACCGAAAAAGGATGTGGATGGCTTTCATCAAAGTGTTGGTGCCTTAAGTATTGGCCAAAGAGGCTTTGTTTCTTGTACCCCATCTGGAATTATTCAATTATTAAAGCGTTCTGGTATAGAAATCGAAGGGAAAGAATGTGTAATTATTGGTAGAAGTAATATTGTTGGAAAACCCATGGCACTACTAATGCTTAGGGAGAATGCAACGGTTACCATCTGTCATTCAAGAACCAAAAACTTAAAAGAGGTAGCCAAGAGAGCCGATATCTTAATTGTAGCCATAGGAAAGCCTCGTTTTATCAATCATGAATATGTCAAAGAAGGTGCTGTTGTGATTGATGTTGGAATTCATCGAGATGAAAACAACAAACTCTGTGGGGATGTAGACTTTGATGATGTACTTGATAAAGTTACTGCCATCACTCCAGTTCCCGGAGGCGTTGGACCCATGACAATTGCAATGTTAATGAATAATTGTGTGGAGTCCGTTCTTTAATAATTTTAAAATGTAAACTGGATGGTAGATCGTATGAATTTAAAACAAAAATTGATATATAAGGACAAAGAATACGATATTCTGTCTGCCGAACAAGAATATATTGTACATCCGATTGCTCTAAATCTGCTACCATTGGAGAAAGAGGTAATAAGGCAACCCTTTCAATGCAATTATCATATCGAGAATTACAAATTATATATTGATGATATAACTTTGGCGACGGATGAAAAATTAAAGCATTCTTTTCAAAATCAGAAGGTATCCTACAACGGAGCGATTTTAATCGCTGAAAAACTGCTGAAAGAATATATTTTTGAAGGTAGAATTGCCGGGTTCTCTTATCAAAATGTATATGAACTTGTTTTTGAAGATGGCATATTAATTGCAACCATAGATCAAAGAAAAGCCATGTTACGGATTCGAAAGAATATTGAGTTAGGATTGCGTGGTTTATCGGAGAAAAAGGATTTAAGGTGTATCCGGCGTTTTATGAATTCTTCTTTTGTCGGAGATTACAGACCTTATAAAACTACGAAAAGATTAATGAAGTATCTAAAAGAAATGAAAGCAGATTATGAAGCATAATTTATATTTATTTTTTTTAGAAAAACTGTTACAATGGTGAATACAGTCATGAAATAGATCCATGTATTGAAGAAGAAAAGTAGAGTGCATTGGTGAGATTTCATTTTGACATAAAATAAGAACATCAAAGGAGTTAATTTATGAATATATTTTTTGTATCTTTAGGCTGTGATAAAAACCTTGTTGACAGTGAAAACATGTTAGGGATTCTTCATGAATCTGGACATCAAATCATTAATGAAGAAGAGGAAGCAGATATTATTATTGTAAATACCTGCTGCTTTATCAATGATGCCAAAGAAGAGAGTATCAATACCATTCTTGAAATGGCTCAATATAAGAAAAGTGGAAAATTGAAGGCCTTAATTATAGCTGGATGTTTGGCAGAACGATATCGAGAAGAAATACTGACAGAGATTCCGCAAGTAGATGCCCTTCTTGGTACCGCTAGTTTCCCTAAGATTTTAGAAGTTGTTGAGGAGATTACTGAGGGTGGGCAACAGGTACATTTTGAAGCCTTAGATCGAATTCCAAAACTAAGTACAAGAAGGCTTCTCACCTCAGGTACCTATACGGCATATTTAAAGATTGCGGAAGGGTGCGATAAGCATTGTACCTATTGTGTTATTCCCAGTGTTCGTGGAAACTACCGCAGTGTTCCTATGGAAACTTTGATTGAGGAAGCGAATTATCTAGCTTCCCAAGGGGTAAAGGAAATTATCTTGGTAGCCCAGGAAACCACCCTGTATGGAACCGATCTATATGGTAAGAAAATGCTACCTAAATTGTTGGAAGAACTTAGTAAGATCGATGGAATTGCATGGATTCGGATTCTGTATTGTTACCCAGAAGAAATCACCGATGAATTAATTGAGGTGATACGAAAGGAAGAAAAAGTAATTCCTTATCTGGACATTCCAATTCAGCATGCATCGGATCGAATTTTGAAACTGATGGGAAGAAGAACGGATCAAGCGGATTTGATTCGTGTCATAAACAAGCTTAGGAAAGAAATTCCCGGAATTGTTTTAAGAACCACCTTAATTACAGGGTTTCCTACTGAAACAGAGGAAGATCATCAGGAGCTGATGGATTTTGTCCGGGATATGAAATTTGAAAGACTGGGTGTCTTCACCTATTCTAAGGAAGAAGATACACCTGCTGCAAAGCTTAAGCCACAAATTCTGGCAAAGGTGAAAAAGCAAAGACAAAAAGATCTGATGAAATTACAACAAGCCAATGTCTTTGAANATTCAGAGAAGCAAATTGGTAAGATCTTTGACGTTCTTGTGGAAGGTAGAGTGGCCGATGAGGAAAAGGTTTATATAGGTAGAACTTATATGGATGCACCCCAAGTGGATGGTTACATCTTTTTTTCTTCGGATGAAGAACTAATTTCCGGTGATTTTGTAAAAGTGAAGGTTACCAGTGCCAAGGATTATGATTTGGTTGGAGAATTGGTGGAAGGATGTGTGATGTAATGAATTTACCAAACAAGCTAACGATTTTAAGGGTTTTTATGATTCCCTTATTTCTCGTTTTTCTATTAGTTCCCGGAATTCCCAAGGGAAATTATATTGCTGCTGCCATTTTTATCATCGCATCTCTCACTGACTTTTTCGATGGTTACATAGCTAGGAAGAATAACCTGGTTACGAATTTTGGAAAATTTATGGATCCTTTGGCAGATAAACTACTGGTTTGTAGTGCACTGATCAGTTTTATTGAACTTGAACTTCTTCCAGCATGGATTGTAATTATTATTATTGCTAGAGANTTTATTATCANTGGATTTCGTTTGATTGCCTCGGACAGTGGAGTAGTGATTGCTGCCAGCTGGTGGGGAAAAATCAAAACCAATGTGCAAATTGTCATGAGTGTAATGTTAATTCTCAATTTAGATAATACTATTATCAATATTTTAGAGCAGGTGGCTGTTTATCTGGCTCTGGCATTTACGGTCATTTCTTTAATTGACTATATTTATAAAAATCGTTCTGTTATTAAGGATGGACGATAATAGAATCTGCTTGCACATTCTTAAATCTGGAAGGAAGTTATTGTATGACAGTAGAATTAATCAGTGTGGGTACAGAATTATTGCTTGGTAACATAGTAAATACCAATGCAAATTATCTATCAAAGAAATGTGCTATCTTAGGACTGTCCTTATTTTATCAGATTACAGTTGGAGATAATAAGGACAGACTGGAGTCTGTGCTTTCCCAGGCGCTTTCTCGGTCGGATATCCTGATAATTACCGGCGGACTTGGACCTACTCAGGATGATATTACCAAGGAAACCGTAGCAAAGGTTCTGAAGCGGGAACTGATCCTAGATGAGGAAAGCAAGCAAAGAATAAAAAATTATTTTTATCAATTTCATAGTAAAAAATCTACGGATGATAAAGATCCTGTAGAGATAATATCGGAAAATAATTGGAAGCAGGCTTTAAAAATAGATGGTTCTATTGTTATTGACAACCATAACGGTACTGCACCAGGATATATCGTAGAAGACTCAGGAAAAGTAGTCATTCTATTACCTGGACCACCCAATGAATTGATACCCATGGTTGAAGATGCTATTTTTCCCTATCTAAAAAAACTTCAGGACAAAGTCTTTGTAACAAAGATGGTGAAGGTTTGTGGAATTGGAGAAAGTAGGGCGGAGACTAAGGTTCTTGATCTTATAGAGGGACAAGGGAATCCAACCATAGCTCCCTATGCCAAAAGTGGTGAGGTACATTTTCGTATTACAGCTTCGGCCGAAAACCAAGAGGAAGCTGAACGGTTAATTGAACCAGTGATTGAGGAGTTTTATCATCGTTTTGGTGACAATATTTATACGATTTCTGAGGAGGAAACTTTAGAAGAAGTGATTGTCAAGCTTTTAAAAAAGAAGCAATATTCACTGGTTACCGCAGAATCCTGTACTGCAGGTTTGCTCTCTGCTAGACTGGTTAATGTACCAGGGATATCAGGAATTTTTAACGAAGGTTTTACCACCTACTCCAATCAAGCAAAGGTAAAGCACTTAGGGGTGAAAGAGGAAACCCTAGAAAAGTATGGTGCTGTCAGCCCCCAAACAGCAAAAGAAATGGCGGAGGGAGCAGCACTTAGAACTAATTCGGATACAGCCTTGGCCATTACTGGAATCGCAGGTCCCGGAGGTGGAACCGAGGAAAAACCCGTTGGCTTAGTTTATATTTCTTGCTATGTCAGAGGGGAAACCCTGGTAAAGGAATGTTATTTTAAGGGAAGCCGACAAAAAGTCAGGGAACAATCCGTAATCAATGCCCTTGATTTACTACGTAGGTCTTTGCTAAATTCTGACTATTAAGGACTATATACTATAATTATTGTAAGCAATGTATATTTCTTGAATAATACCATAGAAATGACACAGTTGTATAATATTGTGTCATTAGTAGCAGTTTATGCTCAAGCGTGAAGAAATTGGAATATCTAGTTTCTTCTAGCTTTGTTTTATTCTAAAGGAGGAAATTATGGTAAGAGCTAAAAAAAATATAATTTTGCTTATGATATTAACCAGTGTTATGGTCTTGTCCGGATGCGATAAAATACGTTTCAATACATTTAAAGGATCGGAAGATGATAAAAAAATCTCATCGGAAGAGAAGACAGAATTGGAGGATAGGGAAAAAAATGATAGTCCTAAAAGTTCCGAATCAGCCCAAGAAGATGCCAATGTAAAAATAGCAGTCAATACGGGAGATTCTACTGAGGAAGCCAAGCCTACTCCAACGCCGATTCAACCAATCGCTAATCGAGAACTAATGATCTATTCCATTGATGTAGCAAGTGGAGATAAAAAAACAGTAACCGCCTTGGTTTTAGAAAATCAAGAAATCACTCCAGAAGTAATTGTTGATTTAGTGGTAGAAGCTTTGGCTGATGAGTCCATTTCCATTGGTATAGAGAAGGTTTCCACAGAGGGGGATGCGGTTATAGTAAGTTTCTTTTCTGACCAAGCACCGGTGATTAACTTAGGTTCCGGCTATGAAGGAGCCGTACTCGATGTCATTGCTCAAAGTCTAATTGATAATCTAGACGATTATGGCAAGGTGATATATCGAGTGGAAGGAAAAGCTTACGTTAGTGGACACATTGAATTAGGTATTGACGAAGTATATTTAGGAGATTGAGCAATCGATTGATTCAACGTTTTAATGAAAATCATTACAAATATTGTAATCAAAATAATATAATAACAATCGAAACAAAGGACAATCATAATATTAGTTATTCGGATTTCGATGTTAAAAGTTTTTGTAATGCTAAGGGTGCTGCAAACAAATTATGTTTTGTATCACGATAGGATACAAGGATGTTGTGTAAATGAATGGGCGAAATTTATTTATATCCAGAGCTTTTAATATCGAACTCTCATTAGGTAATTGCGAGACTTTTTCAGTAAGGGCAATTACCTAATATTATGTATAGTAATTATAGGTAAAACATCACGGATAGGCTAATATTATGGGAATGGAGAATGATATGAGTAGAGTCTTTGTAATTGGTGGCGGACCGGCAGGGATGTTATCGGCAATTATGGCAGCCAGAAAGGGACATCAGGTTGAATTATTTGAAAAGAATGAAAAATTAGGGAAGAAGCTTTATATTACTGGAAAGGGAAGATGTAATTTAACCAATGCCTGTGACCGGGACACCTTCTTTGAGCATATCGTTTCAAATCCAAAATTCTTATATGGAGCATTTCATCAGTTCAATAATTATGATACCATGGATTTTTTTGAAGAGATTGGTTTACCCCTAAAGATTGAACGAGGGAATCGGGTATTTCCTCAATCGGATAAATCATCCGATGTGATTCGGGTTTTAAAAGAAGAACTAGATAGACTGTCTGTAAAGTTACATTTTCATAGTGAAGTGAAGGATATTCTGGTAAAGGATGGTGCTTTTTCCGGTATTGTTCTAAAAAATAATGCTCAAAAACTTATGGCCGATGCAGTAATTATTACTACCGGAGGTCTATCATATCCATTAACCGGCTCCACAGGGGATGGATTTTATTTTGCAAAAAATTTGGGACATACCATTACCGAACTTTCTCCTTCTTTGGTACCAATCCACCTTCAGGAGAACTTTGTAAAAGACTTGATGGGACTTTCTTTAAAAAATATCAAAATCCATGTACTATCAGGAGATAAGCAAGTTTATAGTGATTTTGGGGAACTTCTATTTACTCATTTTGGGGTTAGTGGACCGGTGATTTTAAGTGCCAGTAGTTACCTTATCCCATATCTGAAAAGGAAGGAAAAATTAGTTCTATCCATTGATCTAAAACCAGCCTTATCGGAAGAACAATTGGATCAGCGAATATTAAGAGATTTTAATGAGGTTAAAAACAAACAATTTAAGAATTCATTAGACCAGCTATTGCCAAATAAACTAATTGATGTTATTATTCGTCTAAGTCGTATTAATCCGGAAAAGCAAGTGAACTCTATTACTAGGGAAGAACGTTTTCGATTAGTTAATCTTTTGAAGAATGTAACATTTCATATAACAAAATTAAGTGAATATAATCAGGCGGTGATTACCAAGGGAGGAATTGATGTCAAGGAAGTGAATCCTTCTACCATGGAATCAAAGCTTGTAAAAAATATATATTTTGCCGGCGAGGTACTTGATTTGGATGCATTAACAGGGGGATTTAATCTTCAAATCGCATGGTCGAGTGCTTATCTTGCCGGAAACTCCATATAGAAACTGTCGGAGGTTTAACATGACAAATTTTAATATTGCAATTGACGGACCAGCAGGAGCCGGAAAAAGCACCATTGCAAAAAAAATTGCAAAGGAATTGGGCTTTATTTATGTGGATACTGGCGCTATGTATCGTGCCATGGCCTTATTTTTTTTACGACATAATATTAATGCCAAGGATACAAAAAAGATTGAGGAAGCATGCAAAGATGTTAATGTATCCATCGAATATCGAGATGGAGAACAAATCGTGGTTCTGAATGGTGAAAATGTTAACTCTTTCTTGCGAACCGAAGAAGTCGCGAACATGGCCAGTGCCACATCGGTAAATAAAACCGTGCGATTGAAACTTGTAGAATTGCAACGGAGTCTAGCGATGAAAGAAAATGTGGTTATGGATGGAAGGGATATTGGTACCTATGTTCTTCCGGATGCAGCACTGAAAATCTACCTGACAGCCAGTGCAACAGTAAGAGCAAAACGTCGTTATCTTGAACTTCAGAAAAAAGGAATTTCATCTGATATTAATGAAATCGAAAAGGATATTATCGAACGGGATCATCGCGATATGACAAGGGAATTTGCACCACTGATACAAGCAGAGGATGCGATTTATATCGACAGCTCCAATCTAACCATTGATGAGGTGGTGGATAAAATACTTAGCCTCTATCACAGTAGAGTTTCTGCTTGTAAGAATTAAAATACTAGCCAAGGGACACAATAATGATACGTTATTATGATAGCTTTTAGGAAGAATTTAACTGTTTTATAAGCTAAAAAAACGTTATATTATAAGGAAGACGACATAGAATTACAAGAAAATTCAAGATTTAGTTGAAATTATATCAAAAAAGCGTTATGATATACTTGTTTTAATAAAATTTGTAAAACCATTTTGATACTTCGATCAATTTGGCTCAAATTTTTGTTAAATTAATAAAATTGAAAAAAATGTGAAGATACTTACTATATACAGAAACTTGATGACCTGGATTTAAATTTGTTTAAATCTTATCGAAATGTAGGTATTACAGCAGGGGGCTTTGACCCCAAACAATATTATCAAGGAGGTTCTTACTGTTATGTCAGAGAAGAGTTTTGAGCAATTATTAGAGGAAGAAAAAGTAGTAGAGATAAACAACGGTGATGTTGTAGAAGGAACAGTTTTGGCTGTCAAGGAAGATGAAATTATATTAAATATAGGTTACAAGTCAGAAGGTATTATTACAAGAAATGAATATACCAATCTTCCAAACCTAGATTTGACTACTGTAGTCAATGTTGGTGATAAAATGCAAGCGAAGGTTCTTAAAGTAAATGATGGTGAAGGCCAGGTAGCCTTGACTTATAAAAAACTTGCTACAGAAAAAGGTTATAAAAGATTGGAAGAAGCCTTCAACAACCATGAAGTGCTTTCCGCAAATGTGTCTGCTGTACTAAATGGTGGTTTGAGTGTTATTATTGATGAGGCAAGGGTATTTATCCCAGCAAGTCTGATCTCTGATTCTTACGAGAAAGATTTATCCAAATATGCTGGACAGAAAATAGAATTTGTTATCACCGAATTCAATCCAAGAAAGAGAAGAATTATTGGTGATCGTAAACAATTAATTCTTGCGAAAAAAGAAGAGTTGAAGAAAGAATTATTTGAAAAAATTCAAGTGGGCATGACAGTAGAAGGTACAGTGAAAAATATTACTGACTTTGGTGCTTTCATCGATTTGGGTGGAGCAGATGGTCTTTTACACATTTCTGAGATGTCTTGGGGTAGAGTAGAGAATCCTAAGAAGATATTTAAAGTTGGCGATACTGTGAAGGCTTTCATCAAAGATATCAATGGTGAGAAGATTGCACTTAGCTTAAAATTTGAGGATCAAAATCCTTGGAATGATGCTGACGTTAAATATGCAGTAGGTAATGTGGTAACTGGTAAAGTTGCGCGAATGACTGATTTTGGTGCATTTATCGAATTAGAACCTGGTATCGATGCACTTCTTCATGTTTCCCAAATTTCCAGAGAACGTGTGGAGAAACCTGCTGATGCATTAAGCATTGGACAAGAAATTACAGCTAAAGTGGTTGAGTTTAACAAAGAGGATAAAAAAATCAGTTTAAGCATCAAGGCTTTAGAAGCTCAAGAGAGACAAGAACAGGAAGTTTCTGAAGATCTTGTTGAGGATGCAGAGTAAAGTACAATAACGAAAGAGGATAAGGTAGTGCAAGGTACTTATGAAGCTTTTAAACAATCCATATATCATCTGACAAAGATCGATTTGAATTCTTATAAAGAACGTCAAATGAAACGACGGATTGACGCTTTAATTACAAAACGTGGGATGAATTCTTATCCGGAATATGTAAATCGACTCAAGACGGATCCAGTGGCCTATGAGGAATTTTTGAATTACATTACTATTAATGTGTCAGAATTTTACAGGAACCCCGAACAGTGGTCACATTTGGAAAATGAGGTTTTNCCTTATTTGTGGGAACGTTTTGGNAGAGAACTCAAAGTTTGGAGTGCAGCATGTTCTACTGGGGATGAACCATATTCCATTGCCATGCTACTTTCCCGTTATATGCCCTTAAGCCGTATTAAAATAATCGCAACGGATATTGATAAGGGAGTTCTTCAAAAAGCCCAATTGGGTTTATACAACGAAAAGAGCTTGAAGGCCTTACCTTTGGAATTTATAAAACAGTATTTTACTAAGATTAATGATTATACTTATCAGATTTCCGATAGCATTAAATCCTGCGTCAATTTTAAGCAACATGACTTATTAAAGGATCCATATCCCAGTAATTGTGATTTGATTGTTTGCCGTAATGTTTTGATTTATTTTACCGATGATGCAAAAGACCGAATCTATAGGAAGTTTCATGCTTCTTTGAACAAAGATGGCATCTTATTTGTTGGTAGTACAGAGCAAATTATTCAAGCACAACAAATTGGGTTTCAGAATTTCAGATCTTTCTTTTATAAAAAAACATAATCGTATTATTTATATCGGCATGATATAGATAAGTACTATGAATAAATATAATAAGGGGGCTGTCGCAATCAAATGTGATATGCTCCCTTTTATAGTCTTATATTTTCATAAAATGTGGTTGATTTTTAATATAATATCGAGTATATTGTTTAGTAGATTAGCTTACATAAAAATTTTTAATTAAACATATAGTAAGTTAATGATACTAACGGTGCATAATACTATGCAGATAGGAGTGAATATGCAAAAGCTTATTACAGTAGCATTGGATGCAATGGGTGGTGATAATGCTCCCGGAGAAATTATTAAAGGTGCTGTTCTCGCTGTTCAGGAAAAGAGCGACATTAAAGTAATTTTAGTGGGTAAGGAAGAGATTATCCAAAAAGAACTAAGTGCATATGAATATGATAAAGAGCGTATTAGTGTAGTTCATGCGCAGGATGTGATTACCAATAATGAAGCACCGGTTTTAGCTATCCGAAGAAAGAAAGATTCCTCTATTGTAAAGGCATGCAATCTTGTAAAGTCCGGTGAAGCAGATGCTTTCGTTTCGGCAGGCAGCACAGGGGCTGTATTAGCCGCTGGTCAGCTGATTGTCGGAAGAATTAAAGGGGTAGAGCGCCCACCTTTAGCACCTTTGATTCCAACCATGAAAGGTGTTTCCTTACTAGTGGATTGCGGAGCTAATGTTGATGCTAGACCATCTCATTTGGTTCAATTTGCAAAGATGGGTTCCATCTACATGGAGAATGTCATAGGAATTAAAAATCCTAGAGTTGCTATCGTTAATATTGGAGCTGAGGAAGAGAAGGGAAATGCCTTGGTGAAAGAAACATTTCCTCTTCTAAAGGAATGTGAAGATATTAATTTTATTGGTAGTATCGAAGCCAGAGAAATACCCAATGGTGCCGCAGATGTTATCGTTTGTGAAGCATTTGTAGGTAATGTAATTTTGAAACTTTATGAAGGTGTTGGTGGTGCATTAATTAAGAAAATCAAGACCGGGCTTATGAGTACTACTAGAAGCAAAATTGGAGCGCTACTATGTAAACCGGCTTTAAAGGAAACTCTGAAAGATTTTGATGCATCTAGGTATGGCGGAGCACCTTTGTTAGGACTGAAGGGATTAGTAGTAAAAACCCATGGAAATTCCAAAAGTAATGAAGTGCGAAATTCCATTTTACAGTGCGAAACCTTTACAAAACAAGAGATCAATGAAAAAATATTAAAAAATTTAAATTATGAATAAATAAGAAAAGAAGGGTGAATTATGGAGTTTGAAAAAATAAAAAAAATAATTAGTGAAGTTTTAAATGTAGATGAAGATGATATTACTATGGATACAACCTTTGTAGATGATCTTGGTGCTGATTCCCTTGATTTATTCCAGATTATTATGGGAATCGAAGAAGAGTTTGATATTGAAATCGCAAACGAAGATGCTGAAAATATTGTTTCCGTAGGGGATGCGGTAGAGCAAATTAAGAATGCAATTAATTCATAATGAATGCTGTTTTTAAGTTCACAGCAAAATAAAATTGTATAAAATCAGAGGTATGAAAAAGCCCTGTGAATAAGGTTCGCCTTATTTTATTGGGCTTTTCATATACTTTGTTTCAAAAAGGAAACTTTCTACAATAGAGAATCGGATTCTTCTTATGGGTATCCGTAATTTGATAATTTAAAATTACAAGAAAGGAGATTGTTTTAAATTAATGAACAAACGAAGAAAAATTGAAACCATGCTACTTGAGCTAGAGAAAAAAATAAAGTATCAATTTTCCGATTCTTCTATTCTGGTCAATGCCCTAACTCATAGTTCCTATGCCAATGAAATGCGCATGAGCAAGGGAAAAAATAATGAGAGATTAGAATTTTTAGGAGATGCTGTTTTGGAATTGGTAACAAGCGAATATGTATATACGAAGCATAAGGATTTAACCGAAGGTGATTTAACTAAGCTTCGAGCAAGTATTGTCTGTGAACCCACTTTATCAGCATGTGCCAGGGATTTGGACTTGGGTAAGTATCTCTTCCTTGGGAAGGGAGAGGATATTTCCGGCGGCAGGGAACGTAGCTCCATTTTATCCGATTCTTTGGAAGCTTTAATTGGGGCGATTTATTTAGATGGTGGTTTTACTAATGCAAAAGAGTTTATTACCCATTTTATCTTAGAGGACATTAAAGATAAAGAACTCTTTTTCGATAGCAAGACTATCTTACAAGAGATAATTCAAAACAATAGCAAACAGCAAAAAATTCGCTACCATTTGATTTCCGAAGACGGTCCAGATCACAACAAAATATTTACCATAGCGGTATATATCGGTAATGAAGAAATCGGTATTGGTACTGGTAGAACAAAGAAAGCGGCTGAACAGGAAGCGGCAAATCAAGCAATTATTAAACTTCAGGGGAATGTCCAAGGAAATTACAAAAGTGAATAGATGGGAGACACTGAATGTATTTAAAGAATATTGAAATTCATGGATTTAAATCCTTTGCAAATAAAATAGTATTAGAATTTCATGATGGTATCACCGGTATTGTAGGACCAAATGGTAGTGGTAAGAGTAACGTAGCAGATGCAGTAAGATGGGTATTGGGAGAACAGAGTGCAAAGCAGCTAAGAGGCTCTAAAATGGAGGATGTTATTTTTTCCGGTACCCAGGCTAGAAAACCCTTGGGATATGCTTATGTTTCCATTACCCTAGATAATTCGGATCATAAACTACCCATTGATTTTGAGGAAGTTACGGTAACCAGAAAGGTATATCGTTCTGGGGAAAGCGAATATTTAATCAATGGTTCTACCTGTCGATTAAGAGATATTCAGGAATTGTTTTTAGACACTGGAATTGGTAAAGAAGGCTATTCCATTATTGGTCAGGGTCAAATTGATAAAATCTTAAGTGGGAAACCGGAGGATCGTAGGGAATTATTTGACGAGGCCGCTGGAATTGTAAAGTTTAAAAGACGAAAATATGCGGCAGAAAAAAATCTTGAGGAAGAAAAACTTAATTTATCCCGTGTTACGGATATCATTGGTGAAATTGAAAAGCAGCTTGCCCCTTTAGAACAACAATCGCAGATAGCAAAGGTCTACTTAAAATATAAAGAGGAATTAAAAAGTCATGAGATTAATCTCTTTATAAAGGAATGTGATCGAATTCGAAGTTCCAAGGAGCAGTTGGAAGAGAAGTTGTCCATAGCTACCGCTGATTTAGAACAATCAAAAAACGACTATGAAAATACCAAGGAAGAATATCTTCGCCTAGAAAAGCAGATGGAGGAAATCGATCAGGCCATCGAGGAAGATAAGAACGCTTAAATGATTTGAAGTTAAATAAGGAAAAATCAGAAGGTGAGATTAAGGTTTTAAGGGAGCAGATTAGTTCCATTCAACAAAACGATGAATATATACAAAACCGAATGAAAAGCAATGCAGATAATCTTTTACTTCGGAAAGAGGAGGAAGAAAAATATCTTAAGGAGAAATTGGAGATTGATGAAAAGATTTCTTCCATGGACGATCTTCTTACCTTAGCCTTAGAGGAATGGAATCAAATCAAGGAAAATATTAACCGTTATTCCAAAGAAATTGAGGAATGTAATAACGGTATTTTTGAATATCTAAATATAAATTCTGGAATTAAGGGTAATCTGCAACGGTATGAGACCATGATGGAGCAAAATACCATCCGAAAAACAGAATTAAATCAAAAAATATTAAAGAATAAGAGTGAAGCAGAAGTATTTCATTCCACCATACAGGAATATGAAACTGAATTAAAATCAGTTACTGATTCGATTCTTGACTTAGAAAATCAGAAGAAGGATTTGGAGAACGAAATAGAAGAAACCCAGGTAAGAATTGATTCACTGACTACAAAATTGAATGAGCTACAAGGTTACTACTTAAGAGAAAAGTCCAGATTGGACTCCTTAGTAAACTTAACCGAACGATATGAGGGTTATGGGAATAGTATTAAAAAAGTCATGGAACGAAAGAACGTAACCCCTGGTATCATCGGTGTAGTCGCAGATATTATTAAAGTGGATAAAGCTTATGAAACCGCTATTGAAACAGCCTTGGGTGGTACCATTCAAAATATTGTTACGGATAATGAAGCGACGGCAAAGGAGCTCATTACATATTTAAAACAAAATAAATTCGGCCGGGCTACCTTTTTGCCTCTTACCAATATGTCCGCCACGGCTTTTAAGAACGATCAGGTATTGAAAGAGGAAGGGGTAATTGGGCTTGCTTCTAGTCTGGTTCAGGCAGATTCAAAATTTAATGCATTAATCAATTATTTGCTTGGTAAAATTATTGTGGTAGATCATATTGATCATGCCACGAAACTGGCTAGGAAATATCGTTATTCTCTTAGAATGGTTACTTTAGAGGGAGAATTGTTGACTCCTGGGGGCTCGATTTCTGGTGGTGCTTATAAGAATAGCAGTAATCTATTAGGAAGACGTCGAGAAATCGAGGAGATGGAAAAACAAGTAGCAAACTTGCAAGAGAAGACGAAAGAACTTCATCAAGGGAAGGAAGATGAGAAGAATAATAAAGCCAGCTTACGTCAGAAACTAGAGCATATCAAGCTATCTCTACAAGAAAAATATTTAGAGCAAAATACTTGTAAGATGAACTTGGAGAGGGAATTAAACAAAAAGTCAGAGGCAGAATCCATCTTAATGGAATACTCAAAAGAATTACGGGAAATCGATACTCAGGCCAAGGACTTAAAAGAAACCATTCAGAAGTTGAATGATTCCCTTCAGGAGAATCTCCATAAAAATAAAGAAACCGAAGAACACATCGAAGAACTTACCAAGCAATTGGAGGCTGAGAGGGAAAAAGAACAGCTTGCCAATGAAAAAGCATCGGAATTAAAGATGAAATTAAGTTCTTTGGAACAAAGCAATCAATTTTTATTAGAAAATATAAAACGAGTAAAAAGAGAAATCGAAAAATTATATGAGGATGAGTCTATCTTTAAATCCGATATGGAAAAATCGAAAGGTCAGATTGAGGAGAAAAATAAGAGTATCCTGGAAAAGGAAGCATCCATTGCTTCTTATTTGCAGTCAATTCAAGAATTTGAAGAAAGAATTAAAGAAAAAACAAATCAAAAGGAAAAAATCACAGGAAGCCACAAAAGCTTCTTTACCAAACGGGAGGATTTATCCAATCGGATGAATGAATTGGATAAGGAATGTTATCGTTTGAATGCTCAGTTAGAAAAGTTACAAGAGCAGTTGGATCAGCAGATGAGTTATATGTGGGAAGAATATGAGCTAACTTATAGCTTAGCCCAAAGCCAATCCTATGATCCCAATGTGAGTCTGGCTCATGCAAAGAAGATGATTTCGGAGATAAAGACCAAGATCAAGGAACTGGGCGATGTGAATGTCAATGCCATTGAGGATTTTAAAAATCTTTCAGAGCGTTATGAATTCCTTCAAAACCAACGAGATGATTTGTTAAAAGCCGAGGAAGCCCTTCAAAAGATTATTGAAGAGTTGGATGCCGAGATGCGAAAGCAGTTTGAAGAAAAATTTGCTGCCATCAAGATACAGTTCGATCTGGTATTTAAAGAATTGTTCGGTGGTGGAAAGGCGGATTTGGAGCTGACTGATGGGGAGGATATTCTGGAAGCTGGTATTCGTATCAATGCGCAGCCACCTGGTAAAAAGCTACAGAACATGGTATTACTCTCCGGTGGAGAGAAGGCTTTGACGGCCATAGCTCTTTTATTTGCGATACAAAATCTAAAACCCTCACCTTTTTGTTTGTTGGATGAGATTGAAGCAGCCTTGGATGATTCCAATGTCAAAAGATTTGCAAAATATTTGAATAAATTAACCAAGGATACACAATTTATAATTATTACCCATAGAAGGGGAACCATGGCAGCGGCAGATATTCTATATGGTATCACCATGCAGGAAAAAGGAGTATCAACCTTGGTATCCGTTAGCCTAATAGAAAATGAATTGGAAAAATAGCTTGGAGGTCAAAATGGGAGAAAAGAAAGGATTTTTTAAAAAATTAGTGCAAGGTTTATCAAAAACCAGAACCAGTATCGCCAATGGAATCGATGCTATATTTAGCGGATTTTCCAGTATAGATGATGATTTTTATGAAGAATTAGAAGAGATTCTTATTATGGCGGATCTTGGGATTAATACAACCACCTCGATCCTTGAGGATCTTCGTGAAAAGGTAAAAGAAAATAAAATTAAAGAACCAGCTCAATGCAGACAATTGCTGATGGAAAGTATGATCAATCAGATGAAACTAGAGGATACTGCCTATAATTTCGAGCATAGGAAGTCAGTGGTTTTATTAATTGGTGTCAATGGTGTAGGTAAGACAACTTCCGTAGGGAAATTAGCAGGCCAGTTAAAGGATATGGGGAAAAAGGTAATTGTTGCTGCAGCCGATACCTTTCGTGCCGGAGCTATTGAACAGTTGACAGAATGGGCACACAGGGCTAATGTAGATATTATAGCGCAAAAAGAGGGCTCCGATCCGGCAGCGGTGGTATTCGATGCTGTAAAAGCTGCAAAAGCTAGAAATGCTGACGTTTTAATCTGTGACACCGCAGGGAGACTCCACAACAAGAAGAATCTAATGGAAGAATTGAGAAAGATTAACCGGGTCATTGATCAGGAATATCCGGATGCATATCGTGAGACCTTAGTGGTTCTTGATGGTACAACAGGACAAAATGCCTTGGCTCAGGCCAAAGAATTTAATGAAGTAGCTGAGATTACAGGAATTGTTTTAACAAAGCTAGATGGAACGGCAAAAGGTGGTATTGCCATAGCAATTCAATCGGAACTGGGAATTCCAGTGAAATATATTGGAATCGGGGAAAAAATCGATGATTTACAGAAGTTTAATGCGGAAGATTTCGTAAATGCATTATTTGAAAAAAATGAATAGGAGACGATTATATGATGACTTTGGATAAGTTTGAAGAAGCAACGGAAGAAGTCAGAAAAGTAATCCTTCGTACCAAATTGGTCTATAGTGATTATTTTTCTGACACTACTGGGAACAAGGTTTACTTAAAACCGGAAAACATGCAGTTCACTGGAGCTTATAAGGTAAGAGGTGCTTACTACAAAATCAGCACTCTGACAGAGGAAGAAAGAAGCAAGGGATTAATCACTGCTTCCGCGGGCAACCATGCCCAGGGAGTTGCCTATGCTGCAAAGCTTTATAATGCCAAAGCAATTATCGTAATGCCTTTAACCACTCCATTAATTAAGGTCAATCGAACCAAAAGTTATGGAGCAGAGGTGATTCTTTATGGCAATGTATATGACGAAGCTTGTGATTATGCCTATAAATTAGCTGAGGAAAATGGTTATACATTTATCCATCCCTTTAATGATGAATTAATTGCTACGGGTCAAGGTACCATAGCCATGGAAATTTTTCAAGAGTTACCGACCGTGGATATCATTTTAGCTCCAGTTGGAGGGGGAGGATTACTAGCAGGAATCGCTACTCTAGCCAAGTATTTAAATCCCAATATTAAAGTAATTGGTGTAGAGCCAGCCAGGGCAGCTTGTATGAAAGCCTCCTTAAAGAAGGGGCATGTGGTTACCCTGCCAGATGTGGATACCATAGCAGATGGTACAGCGGTGAAGACTCCAGGAGATAAGATCTTTCCTTATATTCAGAAACATGTAGATGATATTATAACCGTAGAAGATGAAGAATTAATCGTAAACTTTCTGGATATGATAGAAAATCACAAAATGGTGGTTGAGAATTCAGGTTTGCTTACAGTTGCGGCATTAAAACATCTGAATTGTAAAGATAAAAAAGTAGTATCCGTTCTAAGTGGCGGTAATATGGATATCATCACAGTCTCCTCTATTGTTCAGCATGGACTGATTCAAAGAGGAAGAGTATTTACCATATCGGTATTGTTACCGGATAAACCTGGTGAGTTGGTAAATGTTGCTTCTATAATAGCCAAAGAACAAGGAAACGTAATTCGTCTAGATCACAACCAGTTTGTTAGCATTAATCGAAATGCTGCGGTTGAACTTACGATTACCATGGAAACCTTTGGCCATGAGCATCAAAAACAGATTTTCCAAGCCCTAGTAGATAAGGGATATAATCCGAAATATTGTAATACTTGTTTGTGATTTTACATAGAAAAGCGAAATATTTTCATGTATTTTTCATGGGCGGCTATGGTTTACTATAAGTCCCAAACATGATAGAATATTCTTATCTTTATATTCTGTATTAAGTTTGTAAACGAATTTGTTACCTTAAATGATCTTTTTCGCTTGGGTATTTCATCCGGTTCTTTATGTGAGATTATGAAAAAGTGTTGACATTCAATCTGAAATGGGATAAGATAAATAAAAGAGAACATAAGTTCGGATTATTATGGAGGTGTGTCCTTCAAGGAGGATTATTATGGCAAAGGATGATAGAGTTAGAGCATTGGAATCTGCCTTAGCACAGATTGAAAAGCAATTTGGCAAAGGTTCCATTATGAAATTGGGTGAAACCAGTAACCAAATGAATATTGAGACGATTCCTACGGGATCGATTAGCCTTGACCTTGCCCTTGGACTTGGTGGTGTTCCCAGGGGAAGAATCATGGAGATTTATGGACCAGAATCCAGTGGTAAGACTACGGTAGCCTTACATATGGTTGCAGAGGTGCAAAAAAGAGGTGGCATAGCAGGATTTATTGATGCAGAGCATGCATTGGATCCCGTTTATGCTAAAAATATAGGCGTTGATATTGATAATTTATATATTTCACAACCTGATAACGGAGAGCAGGCACTAGAAATTACGGAAACNATGGTACGTTCCGGTGCTGTAGATATCATCATCGTTGACTCCGTTGCTGCCTTAGTGCCTAAAGCCGAAATTGATGGTGAGATGGGAGATTCCCATGTAGGCCTTCATGCAAGACTGATGTCCCAGGCCTTAAGAAAATTAACAGCCGTAATTAGTAAGTCAAATTGTATCGTAATATTTATCAATCAGTTACGAGAAAAGGTTGGGGTAATGTTTGGTAACCCTGAGACAACTACAGGTGGCCGTGCCCTCAAATTCTATTCATCCATCCGTTTGGATGTTAGAAGAATTGAATCCCTAAAACAAGGGGGAGAAATTGTAGGAAACAGAACCCGTATTAAGGTTGTTAAGAATAAGATTGCTCCACCTTTTAAAGAAGCAGAATTTGATATCATGTTTGGTAAGGGGATATCCAAAGAAGGAGATATTCTTGACCTGGCTGCGGAAATGGGCATCGTCAATAAAAGTGGTGCTTGGTATGCATATGGTGATTCAAANATCGGTCAGGGTAGAGAGAATGCAAAGCAGTTCTTAGGGGAAAATCCACATATTTTTGAAGAGATCGAAGAAAAGCTCCGTGAGAAACTGATGTTAAAACCAATGAACAATAATAATGAACTTGTAGAAGAATAAAAAACTTAGGGGAATGAGAAAGGTGAGTTATTGACTGAGGGATCAGGAGATAGAGCACTTTACTCATTCCTTTTTATTCTATAGGAAAACCTTGTTGCTTAAAGAGGATAAAAATGTGTCTCATTATCCAATTTTTTTAGGCAAGAATTTAGTCTTTGATTTGAGTTACTCCTTATGAAAGGATAAAGTGGGATTTCCTATAAATTATAAGTCCCTCCGGGAAGAATTAACGTGGACTGTAAGGTGTTTTGTCAGTAAGTTGACCAAGCTTCAATATATATGAATGGGAGATTATATTATGTTAATTACCAGATTGGAAAAGGTNTCTAAGTCAAAAGTGAGAGTGTATATCGATGGAGATTATGGCTTCTTCTTATATCAAAAGGATATGGAACGGTATCAGCTTATGGAGGATGAAGAAATTCAAATGAGTCTTTATGAAGAAATTATAGAGGATATCGTATTGCCCAGAGCCAAGCAGAAAGCCTTGTCCTTATTAAAAGTAATGGATCATACGGAAGCTGAATTAAGAAGAAAGCTGTC
>JGI24707J26582_10001216_pt1 | contig 20498 bp, 25 predicted proteins | sample BioPla1DNA1_FD_26582 | JGI IMG/M metagenome (IMG submission 26582)
AAATGTATATTTCATTTTTATTATATATATATTATAATGATATAAAGTTAGATAAACTAGAAGCCAACCAAATTATTAGGTAGGAGATAACAGTCGCTTGGAGATACTTAGGAGGAGGAAATATGCTCAAAGAGTTTAAAAAGTTTGCTTTAAAAGGTAATATGATAGACATGGCTGTGGGTATAATTATAGGTGGAGCCTTTAACGGGATCGTTAATTCCTTAGTTAATGACATTATAATGCCCTTGCTAAGTTTATTTACAAGGAATATCGACTTTAATAACCATTTCATTGCATTAGACGGAAATAAATATGAAACACTAACTGCAGCAAAAGAAGCAAATGTTGCAACCCTTAATTATGGAACCTTTATATCCGGGGTACTAAACTTCCTTATTATGGCCTTTGTGGTCTTTCTTTTAGTAAGATGGATTAATAAATTAAAAAAGCCTGTTGCAGCGCCACCTACAACAAAGAAATGCAAATATTGTTATACTGACATTAATATTAAAGCAACTAAATGTCCGAATTGTACAGCAGATATCGAGGAGTAATTATAATGAGCAGATTAGTTAATACTTAAATTTACTTTTGAGATGATACTAATCTGCTTATGACATATAATATAAAATAATAATAAAATTAATGTTAGGAGAAGCAGATGCTAGAGATATTTTATCCAAAAAGAATGGCAGAGTCTGCCTACAGAATTGATTATCAGAAGTTGTATGATGAAGGTTACCGTGGTATAATATTTGACATTGATAATACTTTAGTGGCCCATGGTGCAGATGCTGACCAAAGGGCNAAGGACTTATTTAAAAGACTTAAGAAGATAGGTTTTCGTATGTGTTTAATATCCAACAATAAGGAAGCCAGAGTAAAAAGATTTAACAAAGATATTAATGTAAATTATATCTATAATGCTCGCAAGCCATTAAAAGACAATTATATAATGGCTACTCATTTAATGAAAACCAAAATCGATAACACGGTTTTTATAGGTGATCAGCTATTTACCGATGTCTGGGGTGCTAATAGGGTTGGTATGATGACATATCTAGTAAAACCTATAGGTCCCAAGGAAGAGATTCAAATTGTTTTTAAGCGTTATTTAGAACGGATAGTTTTATATTTTTATCGTAGAAATCTTAAAAAGCAAAGAAATAGATAAGTTACTTTCATCTTTTAATTTAGGGGAGAGAAAATGAACGATCAGATAAAGCAGAATATTGTTCTTGTAGGCTTTATGGGAGCAGGAAAGACTACTGTTGGAAAGGAACTGGCCTATAGATTAAATTATAAGTTCATGGATACAGATTATATGATTGAAGAAAAAACAGCTACCACCATTAATGAAATTTTTCGTATCCATGGAGAAGAATATTTTAGAGATTTAGAGACAAGTCTTCTAAAAGAATTAACTAGAGATCTGACTGGGACAATCCTATCTACTGGTGGAGGTATCCCGGTTAGAGAAGAGAATATTCAAATTATGAGAAAACTGGGATATGTGGTATACCTGAAATTATCTAGGGATACAATGATAGAGAGGTTAAAGGGAGATACGAAAAGGCCCCTACTTAAGGGATATGATTTGGCGGAAAGAGTGGATAATCTATTAAAATCAAGGGAAGCTTATTATAGAAAGGCAGCCCATGATATTATTATATCTGATAACTTGTCTAAGGAAGAGATAGTTGATGCCATATTATCAGGATATAAGAAGTTAAAATAGTGGTATTAATATATTGATCTTTATTACAGGGTGGTTTAATAAATTATTTTAGCAGATATTCTAGTAATTTTTGAATAGATTGATTTAACGAGAATTGATATAATAAAGGAGATCAACATGAGGATTTTGGTTATCAATGGTCCCAATATAAATTTCCTTGGCATACGTGAGAAAGGTATCTATGGANCCCAGAATTATAATGNCTTACTTACGTTACTGAAGGAAAAAGGAGATAAGGAGAAAATAATCATAGAGACCTTTCAAAGTAATGGGGAAGGAGAAATTGTTGATAGGATTCAGCAAGCCTATTACGATAATATTGATGGTATAGTAATTAATCCGGGAGCCTATACCCATTACAGTATTGCTATTCGTGATGCTTTAGCATCTATAACAATACCAAAAGTGGAGGTACATATATCCAATGTACATAAGAGAGAGGAGTTTCGTCATAATTCAGTTACTGCTCCTGTCTGTGATGGCCAGATAGTAGGATTTGGCTTATTTGGATATGTTTTGGCAATTGATGCCCTAGTTCAAATGCAGAAGTCTTAAGATTTTAGGGTTTAAATTGCGTCGAAAAAATAAAAAGAAAGTATGTGAGATTATGGATAATTTTAAGAAAGTACAGAGTTTATTAAATGACCTTTCCATTGATGCAGTATTAATTTCCAATGGAAATAATATGCGCTATATCAGTGGATTCGCCGGTGAAACAGGTTATGTCTATATCTCTAAACAAAGACATGCAGTTATAACCGATTTCAGGTATACAATTCAAGCTGAGATTGAAGCTCCTGATTATGAAGTTATTACCATTGACAACCTTGGATATCCAAAGGCTATCGATGATATATTAATATCAGATGGAGTTAAATTACTGGGTTTTGAATCTGAGGATATGCTTTATTCCAATTATCTGCAACTTAAAGAAAAACTTAATGTGGAACTAATCCCAATTAGAGATGAAATCACCCGCTTAAGAAGAATAAAGACCCCTCAGGAATTAGATTATATAAGAAGAGCTGAAGCTATCGGAGATGAGGTTTTTACAGAGATTTTAACTTATATTAAGCCTGGTATGACAGAGATACAAATAGCAGCTAGAATAGAATATCTTCTTAAGATGAATGGAGCAGAGAAATCCAGCTTCCCTGCTATTGTGGCCTCTGGTATTAATTCATCCATGCCCCATGCGGTTCCATCGGAAAAGAAGGTAGAAGAGGGAGATTTTCTGACCTTGGATTTTGGTTGTGAATATAAGGGATATTGCTCAGATATGACAAGAACTATTGTTATAGGCAAGGCATCTGATAAGCAAAAGGAGATTTATAATATAGTTCTGGAAGCACAACTGGCAGCTCTAGATTTTATTAGAGCCGGTGTCAGAGGTAAGGATGTAGATAAGGTGGCTAGAGATATAATCTACGGAGCTGGATATGAAGGCTGTTTTGGCCATGGATTGGGTCATGGAGTAGGCTTGTTTATCCACGAGGGTCCAAGATTATCGCCTATAGATGATACCATACTGGAAGCGGGAATGACTGAGACTGTAGAGCCAGGTATATATATTAAAGGCTTTGGTGGAGTAAGAATTGAGGATTTGGTTATAGTTACAGAGACTGGCTGTGAGAACTTAACCCATTCAGATAAACAACTGATTGAATTATAGCAAACTACGACAAAAAACTGTTGCAAATAATGGCAGTTTAAGATAAACTATACAGTAGTCAATTTTAAGGAGGAATTTAAATAATGGTTTCAGCAGGCGATTTTAGAAATGGCTTGACAGTTGAAATAGAGGGTATTGTTTACCAAGTTATAGAATTTCAACATGTAAAACCTGGAAAAGGTGCAGCTTTTGTAAGAACTAAATTAAGAGATATAAAAAATGGTGGAGTTATAGAGAAATCTTTCCGTCCTACGGAAAAGTTCCCCACAGCTCACATTGATAGAAGTGATATGCAGTATCTATATTCTGATGGTGAGTTATATTATTTCATGAATGTTGAGACTTTTGATCAAATAGCATTGGGAGAAGAAGCTGTTGGTGATACTCTAAAATATATTAAAGAAAATGACATGGTTAAGATGCTGTCCCATAAGGGTAATGTTTTCGCTATAGAGCCACCTTTATTTGTGGAATTAATAGTTACTGAGACAGAGCCAGGATTTAAGGGAGATACAGCTACTGGAGCAACAAAACCTGCAATAGTAGAAACTGGAGCACAGGTAAGTGTGCCTTTATTCGTTGAGATTGGTGATAAGATTAGTATTGATACCAGAACTGGCGAATACATGAAGAGAGTTTAATTTTTAAAATCTTTTAGTTGGAATAAGAGTTTTTGTAATCATATAAGGGTATACAGGTCAACCATAATGCACCCTTATAAGTACAACTGTTGTACTTGTATCGGTATGGGGTTACTCCTGTATACCCTTTTTGATATCCAAAGTCTATTGCTGAAGGAGACTTACTGCAAGGTCTTAATCAAATCTTCATAGATCTTTTCCATTACAGCATCATCTAATTTAATATCAAGAAAATATTCCACTGCTTTCTTTGCTTGTGCTATAAGCATTTCCAGTCCTGTTAAGGCTTTTATATTTTTTTCTTCTGCCTGTAAGGTTAGTTTGGTTTTTATGGGATTATATATAATATCCAGTACAGCCTCGCAGCTATGGAAATTATTCAGATTAATAGGGGAATTATCGATATCGGGATACATCCCCACAGGTGTAGTATTTACAATTATCTGAGCATCACTGTGCTTTTGCATACATTCATCGTAGGTGATGGTCTCTTCTGACTTTCTTCTACTGACCAGTAATATGTTTTTGGCCTGAAGTTGCTTTAAGACGGCTATTACTGCTTTGGCGGCCCCGCCATTCCCTAGAACTAGGCATTTCTTATCTTTAATTTCTATATTATTATGTTCTATCATATATAGAAAGCCATAATAATCGGTATTAAAACCATAAAGCTTTCCATCTCTATTTACAATGGTATTAACTGCTCCAATCTCCTTGGCATGGGGATGTAGTTCATCCAGATAGGGAATTACCTCTTGCTTATAGGGGATAGTTACATTTATAGCCTTAAAATCCTTAGCCAACATAAAGCTATCTAATTCATCTGGGGCTAAAGGCCTTAGATCGTATTGATAATCAGCTAATTTCTCATGGATAATTTTAGAGTAACTATGTCCAAGTTTTTCACCAATCAAACCATAATCCATCTTATCTCTCTCCTTATATCTATGTTAAAGGTATTTTACCTTTTAAAAATCCCCCTGTCTACCCTTTTCTAGAATAAGTTCCCTTATGTAAGCTATTGTTAAAATCTTAGGATATGGCAACCCTATGGTAGCTAGCTCCAATTTATTTTACAGCAACAAGAAAATTTAAAGCTTATAATCGGAATATTTTTATTTAGTGAGAATATATTGTTTTAAGAAAGTGGATAAGCTGTCTTCAATTTATATAAAAGGTAGGTGCGTAATCGATATGAAAGACGAGCTCCTAAAAATATTTTCAATTAAGATAAGAAATATTTTAAATAAGCTAAAGGTTGATTTCTGTAAAATGCAAGAAATNAGGCTGAGGATGAACGGACCGCTGATGGTGATTTATGAAAATAAGGAAAGCTTCGTAACGGAGAATTCCNCATTTACCAATGATAGTTCCCAAGCATTTATAATTACTAAAAATGAGCTAAGGGAAACTATGGAGTACATAAGTAATTTCTCATTATATGCTTTTGAAGATGAGATTAAACAAGGATTTATAACCATTAATGGGGGACATAGAATTGGAATAGCAGGAAAAATAATTATGGAAAACAACATTGTTAAGGGGATGAAGCATATTTCATTTATTAATGTACGCTTAGCCCATCAGGTAAAAGGATGTGCTGATAAGGTGCTTCCCTATATTATAGATTCAGAAAAATCAGCCATATACCATACATTAATTATATCCCCTCCAAGATGTGGTAAGACAACCTTGCTTAGGGACCTAATTAGGCAATTATCTAACGGTTCTCTTTATATGAAAGGAATGTCAGTTGGGGTTGTGGACGAGCGTTCTGAAATAGGAGCCTGCTACATGGGTATTCCCCAAAATGATATAGGACTAAGAACAGATATCCTAGATTGTTGTCCTAAAGCTATAGGAATGATGATGTTAATCAGATCCATGTCGCCTCAGATTATTGCTGTGGATGAGATTGGTTCTTTAGAGGATCTTGAGGCTATAGATTATGTTATTGGATGTGGATGTAAGTTGATCGCCACAGTCCACGGTAGTTCCATTGATGATATCAGAAATAAACCGATACTGGGTGAATTGGTAAGAAAGCAATTATTTGAGCGGTATGTGATTTTAAGTAATAGAAAAAGTATTGGACATTTAGATGAGATTTACGATTCCTTAGGCAATATGGTATATCGATCGGGAAATTATAAGGGATAAAGGGGGACAAACTATATGTTATTAACTAAAATAATCGGCTGTTTTCTAGTTATAACATCCTCAACAAGTATGGGACTATATATTAGCAGTGAACTTAAAGGTCGTGTGGAAGATTTAAGGGAGTTAAGAAAATTAATGGTTTTACTTAGGGGAGATATACGGTTTGCAAAAACTCCCTTGCCTGAGGCCATTAACTCTATTGCTAGACGCCATGAGGGAGTTTATAAGTCTTTCTTCACTAAAGTTTATGTGGGACTAGATGAGCTTTCAGGGGCATCCTTTACTCAGATATGGAAGGAAGCTGTGGAAAAAGAATTGGATAATACATCCTTAGCAAAAAAGGACAGATTACTTCTATCTCAATTTGGTGAGAATCTGGGTTATCTGGACAAGGAGATGCAGATGAATACCATGGATTTATACATAACCCAATTGGAAGATGAGATTGGAGAATTGTCAAAAACAGTAAAGGAAAAATCGTACCTATATAGTAGCCTTGGAATAATGGCAGGTATTTTTATTTCAATAGTTTTGCTATAAATGTTTTGTTTTATTGATTAGTATAAACAATAAAAACTTAACAGGATTGGAGAAAAGTATGGAGATTGAATTTATACTAAGAATTGCTATTATCGGAATTTTAATTACATTGATAAATCAGATATTAAAACAAGCCGGTAGGGATGAACTGGCCTTTCTTAGTAGTTTGGTAGGCCTTATTATTGTAATATTACAGATTATTCCCTACATATCTGATTTGATAACCACCCTACAGAGATTATTTAATCTTTCGTAATTTAGGTGGACTTAGGTTATAGATAAATAGATTAGATATAGGTAACAGTGTTACCAAAGAAAGGAATAGGAATGAATGATTAAAGTAGCCCTAGTCGGTATAACAGCTATTATAACAGCAATCCTTTTCAAAAAGGGAAAAGAAGAATTTTCATTTTACATAAGTATAGGAGCTTGCGTTATTATACTACTAATGGGGATTAGTAAGCTGGAAGTTATTCTAGATGCAATAGATAAACTAAAAAGATATATTAATATAAATCAAAATTACGTAGATATTTTAATAAAAATTGTTGGGATCACCTATGTAACCGAGTTTGCTTCAGCCTTATGCAAAGATTCCGGCTACCAAGCTATTGCAGGTCAAATTGAGTTAGTGGGCAAGCTCACCATATTAGCTATGGGTATGCCTATTCTACTGGCATTATTGGAGACTATTAGTAGTTTTCTTACGGCATGATTAGTTTTCATAAGAAAGGTTAAGGGTGATATGGACCGAAAAAAAGTAGACAAGCGTAAGAGGATAGTATTAAATAAATGGCTAATTGTACTCTTAATAGTTATTATATCAGCCTTGTTAAGGGCAGAAGTTGCTACGGCAAGGGGACCAGTAAACAATAATATCGATTATGATGGTATACAAGATGTAATCGATGATATTCTAAGCCATGAGACAGAGTTTGATTTTAACGAATATGTGGAGAGATTGGTTAGTGGTCAAGAGAGCTTTTCCTTAAGTGATATCGGGGAGAAACTTATTAAATCAATCAAGAGCGAAATTAAGGGTAATATCAATATCTTTGGTAAGTTAATAGCAATTGCAGTATTAGCCGCAATATTTACTAATTTTTCTATGGCGTTTAAAAATAATCAGGTATCAGAAACTGGATATTATGTTACCCATTTGCTTCTACAGGGTTTACTTATGAGCTCCTTCGTATCCGCATCCCAGGTAGCATCAAGGGCAATTGGTTCACTGCTGGATTTTATGAAGGTATTAGTTCCTGCTTATTTTATATCCGTTGGATTTTGTAGTGGAAGTACTACTTCACTGGTTTATTATGAGGCCTCCCTATTTTTAATTACAGCGGCAGACTATATATTGATTAAAGTAATAATACCTTTAATAAATTTTTATTTGGTTATAGCATTAATTAATAATATATCAAAGGAAGATATGCTATCCAAATTAGCTGGGGTGATTTCAACAATTGTTGATTGGGGGCTTAAAAGCCTTCTGGCTGCAGTTATTGGTTTTAACGGGATACAAGGACTTATAGTACCAGTAGCAGACAGAATTAAAAAGTCAGCACTTCTTAAAGCCTCAGAAGCGATTCCAGGAGTGGGTAATGCCATCGGTGGAGTAGCTGAAACTATGCTGGGAGCTGGATATCTGCTTAAAAATGCCATAGGTGTGGCAGGTTTAGTAATGATAATTACCATCTGTGCAATTCCAATTATAAAACTTGTTGTTGTCAATTTAATATACAGATTTGGGTGTGCAGCCTTGCAACCCATTTCGGATAAAAGAGTAATCGAGTGTGTGTCAGCATCTGCAAAATCATCGGGACTTTTACTTCAAACAGTATTTACTGGGGCAGTACTATTTATGCTAACAATCACCATAGTGGCAGTAAGTACTGGGGGTTAGGAGGAGTATTATGGGGCAGTTATATCAATGGGTTAAAAATATAGTAATATATATGATAGTAAATGCAATAATCACCAATCTGCTGGGGGATAGCAGTTATAAAAAATATGTCAGTATGGTGTCTGGTTTAATATTGGTGTTACTGGTAGTCTCCCCTTTACTGGATTTACTGTCTATGGATGATAGATTTGATTTTTTATTTAGGTCCAATAACTTTGCTGTGGAAACTGCTGAGTTTAAGAACACTTTGCAACGTATGGAGGAAAATCAAAGGCAGGCAATATTTGAAGAATATGAGGTTAAAATAGAAAAACAGGTTAGGGAAAGCTTGCAGGAGGATAATATCGTACTTAGTAATTTTAATGTAGAATTTCAGGATGATATAGATAAATCAGGGTTTGGAGAAATATTAAGGATAAATATTAAAGGTGAATATAAGGCTGAGGATAGGCCTGCATTTAATAATGGTGTAGAGCCTATTACAATAGACCCTATAGTTATTGAGTTTAAGGAAAAGGAGAATAGTGAAAAAATACCTTCTCCAATTGAAATTAATATAAAAAATAAATTATCTGACTTCTATAATATAAAACCGGATAATATAAATATTAATATACAGGGAGGATAATATGGATAAAAAGAAAATTTCCCTGAAGGAAATTGGAATGCCAAAATTAATAGGTATATGTATCCTAGGTATACTATTAATATTACTGACATTTCCAGATACGTTAATTCCACAATCAAATAAGAATAAAGCCACAGATACCAGTGACGCCATACCACAGACAAGTAGCAATAGTACTACTGAAGAGACTAAAGATTATATAAGCTTAATGGAAGAAAAACTGGAGAATGTACTTAGGAAAGTAGACGGAGTTGGTGATGTTAAAGTAATGATCACCTTAAAAGAATCAAAAGAACAGGTAACTTTAAAGGATACCCCTTATACTCAGGAAAACTCTAACGAAGCAGACGGGGAGGGCGGAAGCAGAACATATAGTGAAATAAGGCGGGAAGAGAGTACCGTTATGGTTACAACAGAGGCTGGAAAATCAGTACCTTACATAGTAAAAGAGATTGAGCCGGAAATAGAGGGCATAGTCATAGTGGCAGAAGGTGGTGACAACATTACTGTAATTAGTGACATTATGGAAGCCGCAGAGGTATTATTTGGAGTGCCTTTGCATAAAGTTAAAGTAATGAAGATGGGTGCTGGATTATAAAAATTAGGAGGTTAAAGATGAAAAATATATTCAAGAAGAATCAAATCATAATTACAGCATTAGCAATTATGATTGCCATCGCAGGGTATATTAGTTTTACCAGGGATGATGCATCAGATATACCAGATAGCATACAAACCACTAACCCTGATACAGATGATATGGCAGGAATTGTTGGTCAGGATGCTTATGATCTTGCTCAGGCCACCAATGGAGATGATAATAATATTTTAGATGAGGTGACAGAAGATATAGATGATGCTTTAGATGAGAATAACGAAACTACAGATATAAATGCAACAGATACTGATAATGATACAGTACCAGTTGATATAGATGGTGATACCCAGGAGTTAGGTGACATATCTGATCAAGATATCCTAGATGCTGCAAATAATGTAAAAGATACTGGTGAAATAGAAACCGGTGAAACTGTTCCAGGAGAGGCAATATTAGTTAGTACTACTTTGGATCCTGGTTATTTTAAGTCAGCCAGATTAAAAAGAGAACAAGATAGGGCAAAAGCAAAAGCTGATATGAGAGCAATTATTGAAAATGCATCATTAAGTGAAAGTGCTAAGAAGGATGCAGTTGATAGAATGATAGAATTAAATTCAATTGCTGAAAGAGAAAATGCCGCTGAATTACTGTTAGAAGCTAAAGGATTTGAAGGTTCCATAGTTTACATAGTTGATGAAAGGGTTGACGTAGTTATTAACGCTCCAACTATTGATGATCAACAGGTAGCTATTATTGAACAAGTAATTAAGGATAAAACTGGTATAGGTGTTGAAAATATGTCAATACATCCTGTAGTTCTTGAGGAATAATATAAAAATTTTAAATATAATTGCAAAAGTTGATTAATTTGGTATAATACTATATATTAGAGATATGGTATGGCCAGTAATGTTAGGAACTTAGGAGGTATTGCCGTGAACAAGGAACCGGAAATAAGAAACACATATAAAATACACGAAAATGGTAAAGTGGGAGAAGTTCAGATAGCAGATGAGGTTGTTGCTGTAATTGCAAGACTTGCTGCCTCTGAAGTAAAAGGCGTAGCTGCCGTATCAGGTAATCCCACCAGTGAATTAACTGGTAAGTTAGGAATGAAAAACTTATCCAAAGGTATTAAGGTTCTGGTAAATCCTGATTATGTGTCAGTTGATATGGCATTAACCTTAGATTATGGATATGGTATTCCTGAAACAGCAAAACAGGTACAAGAAAAGGTTAAATTAGCGATAGAAAATATGACTGGATTACAAGTTTGTGAAGTTAACATTAGGATAGCAGGTGTCAATATCGTTAAAGATTAAAACTCCTTAACAAGGGGCTGTAGCAACTACTATAGGTTTTGCAGCAGTCCCTTGTTTCTTCCTGTGTAACTTTACCTTTATGTAACTTTACTTTCTTGATAAAGAACTATTGAGAGAATAACAATAGATTTTCTATATAGATGACTATATGGTTAGAATATATATATAATAAGATAAAATCGAAGTACGGAATGAATATCCAGATTATTATAGGAGGACCGTCTATGACGAGAAGAGAAATAAGAAAACACATTTTTAAAATGCTGTTTCTTAAGGAATTTCACCAGGGAATGGATTTAGAGGAACAGAAGAAATTATACCTTTTGGATATAGAAGAACCGACGGAGGAAGAGCAGGTATATCTGTCAACGCGCTTCCAATTAATTATAGATAAGTTAGATGAAATAGATGAAATTCTGAGCGAAGCCTCCAGTGGATGGAAACTATCCCGTATGGGGAAAGTAGATTTAACAATACTTCGTCTAGCAGTATTTGAGATGCGATTTGATGATAATATACCTGTCAAGGTTGCAATCAATGAAGCTGTAGAATTGGCAAAGATATTTGGCGGGGAGGAATCACCCAGTTTTATCAATGGCATCCTAGCTAAGATTGCCTAGAAATAGGAGGATACCATGAATCAAGCATATACAGTCACACAGATAAATCAATATATAAAAAATATCTTCATTAGGGACCAAATTCTCAATCGTGTATACATCAAAGGAGAAGTATCAAACTGTAAATATCATACCTCAGGACATATTTATTTTACTCTTAAGGATGCAGCTGGTCAGTTAGCTTGTGTTATGTTCGCAGGACAGCGGAGGGGGCTAACATTTCGCCTGGAAGAGGGACAAAGTGTAATTGTACTAGGCAGTATTAATGTATATGAGAGGGACGGCAAGTATCAGTTGTATGCAAGTAGTATCCAATTGGACGGTTTAGGTCGTTTATATGAGCAATATGAAAGACTTAAAAAAGCATTGGAGATGGAAGGGCTGTTTGATAAGTCCCATAAGAAGCTAATTCCTCAATATCCTACAAAGATAGGAATAGTGACGGCCAGCACAGGAGCTGCCATCCAGGACATACTTAACATTGCCAAGCGTAGAAATCCTTATGTCCAGTTAATATTATACCCCGCCCAGGTTCAAGGGATAGGGGCAGCCCAGAGTATAGCCAAAGGTATTATGGCCTTGGACAAGCTTAATCTGGACACCATAATTGTGGGAAGAGGTGGTGGTTCAATAGAAGATCTGTGGGCATTTAATGAAGAGTTAGTAGCTCGGACAATTTTTAATTGCAACACACCTATTATATCAGCTGTGGGTCACGAAACCGATGTAACCATAGCTGATTTTGTTGCAGATCTTCGTGCCCCAACCCCCTCAGCAGCGGCAGAGCTGGCGGTTAATGATTACCGTACCTTCTTAACAACAATTTCTGACTATCAAAGGCAACTAAATAAAATAATGATACAAAAGATCACTTACAGTAGAGGTCTGGTTAGGGAATACAAACTTCGCTTAGACTACAGTAGTCCAAGTTATCAGATACAACAAAAAAGACAGAGACTTATTGATACAGAGCAAAAGCTTCATTACTTAATGGAAAGAAGCTTGAAACTTAAAAAGCATCAACTACAGCTTATAATTACTAAGTTAGAGGGTTTATCCCCATTGAAAAAATTAAGCAGAGGCTATGCTATGGTAATAGGGGAAGATGGTAAGCCTGTACAAAGTGCAAAAAATATTTCCGTAGATGAAGTAATAACCCTGTCCTTATTGGATGGAGAGGTTAAAGCAAGGGTAGAAGAAATTTCAGAAATAGAACGTGGATATAAATAAAAAATTTGATGGCTTATGATAGTTTCATTGAAGTGAATTTAAGTGTATGGAAAGGCATGGTATCGCTATGAATGAGAAAGATATAAAATTAGAAGATGCATTTGAACGTTTGAATCATATAATGGAAGAACTGGAGAAACCGGATATTAGTCTGGAAAATTCTTTTAACTTGTATCAGGAGGGAATGAAATTAATTAAAGTATGTAATACTTCCATTGATAAGGTTGAGAAAGAACTTATAATTTTAAATGAAAAGGGAGATATAAATGAACTTTGAGCAGGAGCGCCAGAGAAGGTTAGATGAAATAGAAGGAATACTGGATAAATTTCTTCCCAAGGAAGAAGGTTATCAGAGTATTGTAATGAAAGCTATGAACTATAGTGTTTTAGCCGGTGGAAAAAGGTTAAGACCTATGTTAATGGGTGAAACCTTTAGGCTTTTCGATGGTAAGGATCAAAAATTGCTAGAACCTTTCATGGCGGCCATAGAAATGATTCACACATACTCCCTGGTTCATGATGATCTGCCAGCAATGGATAATGATGACTATAGAAGAGGGAGAAAGACAACCCATGTGGTATTTGGAGAAGCTATTGCTATATTAGCAGGTGATGGCTTACTTAATTATGCATTTGAGACAGCTTCAAAGGCCTTTAGTTTAATTGATGGCAATAATGATTTGGAAGAGCTACATAAGTATAGGAAGGTAAGCAAGTCATTAGAAATCTTAGCAAACAAGGCTGGAATATATGGAATGATTGGTGGCCAAACAGTTGATGTTATGGAATTTAATGGTATAATGGACAAGGAGAGACTGGATTTTATTTACAAATTAAAAACCAGTGCTTTAGTAGAAGCTTCTATGATGATTGGTGCTATTTTAGCAGGAGCTACAGAGGGTGAAATTAAGACTGTTGAACAGATTGCTGGAGATATAGGTTTGGCCTTTCAAATTAGAGATGATATCTTAGATGTTATTGGAACAGAAGAGGCACTTGGGAAACCTGTTCATAGTGATGAGAAAAATGACAAAGCCACCTATGTATCAGTTTTAGGTATCGATAAAGCTATGGATGAGGTGGAGTTTATTTCCCAGAGAGCCATAAAAGCTTTTGAAACCTTAAATCATAATAATGAATATTTAAAATTATTAATATTCAAGCTAATTAATAGAGAAAGTTAATTGGTGTTTCGCAAGATAAGTTAACTTTACTAAGTAAAGATGTATTTATCTGGAAATGGAGTTTATATGTATAGGATATTAGATAATATTAATTTAGCTAATGATATAAAAAAGATTAATAAAAAAGATTATGATTTATTAGCTAAGGAAATCCGATTTTTTTTAATTGAAAATGTTAGTAAGACAGGAGGACACCTGGCCGCTAATCTAGGTGTAGTAGAGCTAACTATGGCTCTGCATCTGTTCTTAGACTTACCTAAGGATAAGTTGATATGGGATGTTGGACACCAGTCCTATACCCATAAAATTCTAACGGGAAGAAAGGATGTCTTTGCTACTTTAAGGCAATTAGATGGAATCAGTGGTTTCCCCAAGAGGAAAGAGTCTGAATGCGACAGTTTTGATACTGGCCATAGTTCTACGGCAATTTCTGCTGCCTTGGGAATGGCTAAGGCTAGAGATATTGGCGGTAATAATAATAAAATTGTGGCAGTATTGGGAGATGGGGCTTTGACCGGCGGTCTGGCCTATGAGGCCTTAAATAATGCTGGAAGAATGAAATCTAATCTTATTATTATTTTAAATGATAATAATATGTCTATCTCCGAGAACGTAGGAGGTATGGCTAATTATCTGGCTAAATTAAGAACCAATTCCAAATACACTGGTTTTAAGGAAAATGTAGAAAACCGTCTAACCCGCTTAATGCCAGGGGTTGGTGAACCTATAGTAGATGTGCTTAAACGCTCTAAGGATGCTATTAAGTATTTTATGATACCCAGTATGTTCTTTGAGGATATGGGGCTTACTTACATTGGTCCAATAGATGGGCATAATATAGGTCAGATAATAACTGCTCTAAAAGCAGCGTCTAAAGTAAATAAAGCAGTTGTTATCCATGCCGTTACCAAGAAAGGTAAAGGTTACCCCTTAGCAGAGAAGTATCCCAGTAGATTTCATGGAGTTGATCCCTTTAATATTAATAATGGTAAACCTACAAAAAAAGATGAGGGCACCTCATATACTAAGGTGTTTTCAGATGCCTTGGTGCGATACGGGGCAGTAGATGACAAAATAGTTGCAATAACAGCAGCTATGCCTAAAGGTGTAGGACTCATAGATTTTAAAAGGCATTATCCTAAGCGCTTCTTTGATGTGGGTATTGCGGAAGAACATGCGGTAACTTTTGCAGGGGGACTTGCTGCAAGTGGATATAAACCAGTGGTAGCAATCTATTCAACATTTCTACAAAGAGCCTATGATCAGATATTACATGATGTATGCATTAACAATCTTCCAGTGGTATTTGCCATTGATAGGGCTGGAATTACAGGAAGGGATGGGGAGACCCATCAAGGGTTATTTGACCTATCTTTTTTAACCCATTTTCCAAATATGACTGTGATGGCTCCTAAGAATAGTTATGAACTAGACATAATGCTGGGGTATGCATTAAGTTATCCTGGTCCTGTAGCCATTCGTTATCCTAAAGGTATGGCATATGAAGGGCTTGAGGGTTACCAATCTCCCATAGTACACGGTAAAAGTGAGCTTATTTATAAGGGAGAGCAGGTGGCTATACTGGCAGTTGGAAGTATGGTAAAGACTGCTGCTGAAGTAGTAGATATCCTTAAGGAGTCAGGCATTAATGCAACGATGGTAAATGTAAGATTCGTGGCGCCATTTGACAGGGAGATTATAAGGGAACTATCCCAAAATCATAGACTACTGGTAACTATGGAGGAAAACGTAAAAAGCGGGGGATACGGTGAGAAAGTATCAGCATTTTTATGTGATGAATTTATTGAAGGAGTTCGTCAAATTAATATTTCTGTACCTAATGTATTCGTTGAGCAGGGCGGAGTTGACGAGCTGAAAGAAAGATTAGGAATGGATGGAGCTAGTATAGCAAAGAGAATTCTATCTGCTTTGTAATAGAGTGCTTTAGCAGTTATATTAGTATCCAAGGATGGTGTATAGATGAAGCAACGTTTAGATGTATTATTAGTTAATAGAAATTTAGCTGAAAGCAGGGAGAAGGCTAAGGCAATAATTATGTCCGGTAATGTTTTTGTAGATGGACAAAGGGAAGATAAGGCAGGCAGTACATTTCCAGAGGATGTGACCATAGAGGTAAAAGGAAGTCCTTTGAAATATGTGAGTCGGGGTGGCTTAAAGCTTGAGAAGGCCATAGAGCAATATGGTATTTCCCTAGAGGGTAAGATCTGCATGGATATTGGCTCATCTACCGGTGGATTTACTGATTGCATGCTTCAAAACGGAGCAGCCAAGGTTTATGCAGTGGATGTGGGAACAAATCAATTGGCTTGGAAGTTAAGGCAGGATGAACGGGTGGTTACAATGGAGAAGACTAACATCCGCTATCTTACTCCTGACCAGATAGAAGATCAGATAGCCTTTGCATCCATTGACGTATCCTTTATTTCTTTGACAAAGGTGTTAATGCCTGTATGGGAGCTTTTAGCACCAAAGGCAGAAGTTGTTTGCCTAATAAAACCCCAATTTGAAGCTGGTAGAGATAAGGTTGGTAAGAAGGGGGTTGTCAGAGATAAAGAAGTGCATGTGGAGGTAATTGATAAGGTTAGCTTATATGCAGCATCTATTGGTTTTAATTGTATTTATTTAGACTACTCACCGATTAAGGGACCAGAAGGAAACATTGAATATTTGCTATATATGAAAAAGGATAAATCCCTTAATCAAGATTTATCAGTAGAGGATAAGAATGTAATACTTGGTGTTGATCTGGATAATAATTTGATACAAAATATTGTTAATAAGGCACATTTAAGTTTATAAATAATTGTTTATAATTATTGATTTTAGAGTAACTTGCTTGTAATTTTTAGAATACTATGATAAACTTTTTTTATCATCTTGATGTGATTTTTTTAGTTATGCACAACTATGCAATTGGCACTGGGAGGCCAGGCTTACTTGAATAAATATAAGGGGAGCAGCAATTGGGATGGAACATTTTTTAATAATAACTAATCAAGATAAAGATATTAATTATCTCGTAACTAAAAGGATTGCTGCATATATAGAAGAGGCTGGAAAACAGGTTACTTTAGTAGGTGATCCATATGATGAAAATTTTGGGAACAAGATACGAGATGCTCATTGTGCTATAGTACTGGGCGGAGATGGAACGATTATTAGAGCGGCCAATGGTTTGATGGGACTTAATATTCCGATTTTGGGTGTTAATCTTGGAACTGTTGGCTTTCTTGCAGAGATAGAAGAACATCATGTAACGCAGGCGTTGGATTGTCTTTTCCGTGGAGAATATAGAATTGAAAAAAGGATGATGTTAGAAGGTAATATACAGTATCATGGAATAGAAGCTCAAATTCCTAAGGGGGATACTGGGATTAAGGGATATGCTTTAAATGATATAGTAATTGCCAGAAAAGGTTTTTCTAGAATTATTGGTCTGGGTATATATGTTAATGATGAACTGATATATCGTTTTCGTGGAGATGGAGTAATAATATCTACCCCTACCGGGTCTACAGCATATAATTTATCGGCTGGTGGACCCTTGGTAATTCCTGATGCTTATGTTATGGTAATAACTCCAATCTGTCCCCATTCTTTAGGACTTAAGAGTATTGTGGTATCGGCATCTGATACAATAAAAGTAGTTATTGATAAAAGCACAAAGAACATGGACGCAGAGGCAACGGCAACATTTGATGGCAACGAGGGCATAGACTTAGGCACCGATGATTTTATAACTATTAGAAAAGCACAATATGATACAATATTGATTAAGTTAAGTAGCACGGGAATTTATGAGATTCTGCAATCTAAACTAAGGTATTAATTAATGTTTAAGGTCTACAAATATTATAGAAAGGCAAAGGTAGATTATGAAAATTAGCAGACAAAGTAAGATAATTGAACTTATCAATAAATATGATATTGAGACCCAAGAAGAATTGGCAGAACGTCTTTTGCAGGCTGGATATAATGTAACACAGGCTACAGTTTCAAGGGATATTAGAGAATTAAAATTGACTAAGGTTACCAGTGATAACGGTAAGCAAAAATATATTGTACTTAAGAACACTGATCCTGATATTAGTGAAAAGTATATCAGAGTTTTGAAGGAAGGGTTCTTGTCAATGGATATGGCACAAAATATACTGGTTATAAAAACTGTTCCAGGTATGGCCATGGCAGTAGCTGCAGCACTGGATGCCCTTCAGATGAGCAGTGTTGTTGGTAGCATCGCTGGTGATGATACAGTAATGTGCGCAATACGTACCAATGAAGAGACTGTTTTAGTAATGGAGAAGTTAAGTAAATTAATTAATGCAGAATAAATATATAAGAAATTAAAAATATAAAAAAATAAATATTTATAGAGTTAACTAAAGTTAGTAATTTAATAAAAGGTTTTGAGGATAAGGAGAGTTATAATGGCAGGACATTCTAAGTTTGCTAATATAAAACACAAGAAAGAAAAGAATGATGCAGCTAAAGGTAAAATATTTACAAAATTAGGCAGAGAGATTGCTGTTGCTGTTAAGGAAGGCGGTCCAGACCCCAACACTAACAGTCGTTTAAAAGATGTTATAGCAAAGGCTAAATCCAATAATATGCCCAATGATACCATTGAAAGAAGTATTAAGAAGGCAGCTGGAGATGCTAATGCAGTTGATTATGAAAATGTTACTTATGAAGGATACGGGCCTAACGGTATTGCTATTATAGTTAATGCCCTGACCGATAATAAGAATAGAACCGCAGCTAATGTTCGTAGTGCTTTTACCAAAGGCAGTGGTAATATTGGTACTCCTGGTTGCGTGTCATATATGTTTGATAAGAAGGGTCAGATAATCATTGACAAAGAAGAATGCGATATGAAGGCCGATGACCTTATGCTTATAGCCCTGGATGCAGGAGCCGAAGACTTCGTAGAAGAGGAAGACAGTTTTGAAATCCTTACAGATCCAGATGTTTTTGGCAGTGTTCGTGATTCTTTAGAAGAAGCAGGCATTCCTATGGTACAAGCAGAAGTAACTATGTTACCTCAGACCTATGTGGAATTATCCGATGAGGCAGATATTAAGAACATGAACAAAATCCTCAATCTTCTTGAAGAAGATGATGATGTGCAAGAGGTGTACCATAACTGGGATGAATAGGAAGTTAAATAAGAAAACCTAGTGGTTTCAAGGGTTTGAATGAACATAGGCAGATAGACCTTTTCAACATTTATACAATGTTGAGAAGGTCTATTCGCNTTAAAGGAGGATAAAGTAATTGAAATTTACATCTTTCTAATATATACTATCGAGACAAGATCATTAATCAAGTTGGTGACTTTGATAATGATAAATTAAATAAAAGTATACAGCTTTTAAGAAATTGTATAAAATATACAACTAAATATTTTATCGAAAGGTCTATTAATTGCCATATTTATATGGTATATTTATAATTGATTAGAGTTTTAGAATTAGAAAGATAAGCTACTAATTTAAATATACAGGGGCAATCCGGTTACAATATCGGAAGTCCCTATTTTATTACGAAAGTATGTTTGCAATTATGTAGAGGTTAAGTAGTACTCAATTATGCTTTGACCTAGGAAGGTGGAGGGTAAATGTTTTCAAGAAAAGATTTAATGAGATTAATAATACCGCTTATTATTGAGCAGATTTTGGCCGTTACTGTAGGTATGGCAGATGGTATAATGGTAGCTAGAGTTGGTGAAGCAGCAGTATCTGGCGTGTCTTTGGTTGATAGTATCAGTGTGTTGTTGATTGGTCTATTTTCAGCCTTAGCTACTGGTGGAGCAGTAGTAGCTGCCCAGTTTCTTGGGCATAAGCAAAAGGAGAATGCCAGTTTGGCAGCGGAACAGCTGATTGTTGTAACTTTTGCTATATCAATGTTAATCATGGCATTTGCCCTCCTTTTTAGATTATCTCTATTAAAACTAATCTTTGGTCATGTTGAAGCTGATGTGATGGAAAATGCAATAACCTATTTTTTCTGGTCTGCTTTATCCTATCCTTTCCTTGCATTATATAATGCGGGAGCAGCATTATTTAGATCCATGGGTAACTCTAAGATATCTATGTTTACCTCATTGATTATGAATTTAATCAATGTTACCGGTAATGCTATACTTATTTTTGGTTTTAGCATGGGAGTGGCTGGAGCTGCCATAGCAACTTTAATTGCCAGGGTTTTTGCCGCTATTGCTATAATGATATTACTTGCC